>Ga0222717_10000528_pt1 | contig 32725 bp, 49 predicted proteins | sample C33_18DmetaG_FD_165053 | JGI IMG/M metagenome (GOLD analysis project Ga0222717, IMG submission 165053) | Estuarine water microbial communities from San Francisco Bay, California, United States - C33_18D | ecosystem: Environmental > Aquatic > Marine > Unclassified | place: USA: California... | reverse complement strand
TCATGTTCACCATTATTACACCACCTAACATAAAGAACAGCCGCCGCCGCTGCAACCTTTAAAAACATTAATAAAAAACAACTATGGCGATTAATCATCAGAGTTGTTTCACGTCCTGATTTTTTTCACGCTCACTACGCCCTTCCCCGTCGAGCATCATTCGAGCCAGCAACATATGTATAACACAGACAACCACCCAAAGGCTTTTACCCTTCATGCAGCTACCCCCAGCTCTCGCCACGACGGTGCTCTCGTTGAATATTTTCAGATCGCTCTGAATCCAGTGAATGTCGTTTTTATTCAGCCCGCCGAGGAGCATGGAAGTCACCTCAAGGAGCACTCTAGTCAGCAATATCTTCATATCCACCCCCTGCTGTCAAATAGTCCTCATTGCGGAGCCGCTGCATCCCATCACTCCTCCGAGAGCCTTATCCCCTCCACGGTGACGCACTCACCGGCATCCGCGCTAGGTATCTCATTCCATCCCGTAGTGTTAAATGTTGCCCCGTCAATCAGCTCCGTAGCCGGTATCCTAACCCACTCCTCTGAGATGATTTTTCCACCACCCCAGTTCGTGTAGGTGTGCCGCTTAGAGTCCATTCTGACCTCAAACCGATTGGAAGAAAAGGCCGCATCCTCGTCCTTGCGCAAAGTTGTGGCAGTATCCACCGTGGTCGTTCCGAACAGTTCCGCACTCACATCCTCATAATTCTCCACAACCCAATCCGTGCCGTTAATGTCCATCTCGAAGTCGGTAACGTCATCAGCCAACTTAAGCCCTGTCTGATCGGAGTATTCCTCCACCACATTCAGCAGAAAACTGCCTGTGACAGCACCACCGCAACTACCCTCCGCCAAAACAGACTCAACGCTAAGATCCTTAGTAAAGGTCTTCTTGCGATACATAGCTGTGTAAGGAGCTTTGAATTCCTGAAAACCCCAGAGAGAACCCTCCCGCCGCCTGTAGTAAAAAAGAACCAAGGTAGATGAGCCCAAAGCATCGCCACTAATCACGCTCTCAGGAGATGGAAACTCCCCCCCCTCGCTGTCAGCAACCACCACCCACTCCTCACTAACGTCATCCCAGCGCTCTATCACCCCCACACGCCCATAGTTATCCCACTCTGATACGCCGTCCGGGAAGGTATAAGCTACCCTGTAGCTATCAGGGTCAGTGACCACTTTCTCGCTACTGGAAACCACCCAGTCCCCCCACTCACCCACGTTCTCATCCCACTCAAGCACATCCATTGTCAGCCTGAGTTGCGCCCCCGTCTTCGATACAAACACCACCTCATGGTCCTTCCCATCACCTGAGCAGGCATACAGATCATACACAGGCAACGAGAGAGCGCTCAACATGGGAGAACTATCAAGAATAGTCTCATCGTCCTCAAAAATACCGTAGTCGTCCTTCCACGGATTCTCGGTGATCTCATCCGTTAGCTCCGTTTGCGAGAAGCCGGTATTGTAAATCTCCATCCCGTAGGCGAGCTGCCCACCGTCCCACGTATAGAGTGTGGGAGAGAGCTGCCTAGTAACCATCCTCGCGTGGACATAATAATTACCGTTCCACAAATCCGCATCACTATCACCAGCATCAGGAAGCGTTTCAGAGAACGGAGATATCGACTTAAAAACGTAATGACCGGCCTGTGCTCTACACAGACCATCGGTGCTCTCCGTCAGGTAATCCATCTCGCGGATCCCATCGTCAGTAGCAAAACGAAACGTCTCTGACTCAGCCTTCCAGTCGGCCAGTTTACCAGTCAAGTAGGCGGGATTCACCAGCTCGCTATACGTGACCTCCTTCCAAACGTAAGGGCTATGCTCATCACCGTTGTCAGGATCACCCTTTATCCTATAAGTGGCGGTCTGCGAATGCTCAGGAGTAGGTCCCCACGCCAAAGCAAAATCACCAATCTCGATTTGCCGCACCCCAAAGAACTCCAAACCCGTCGTGGTATCTATCACAATATCCTTCGTGTAAACCCCTTGATAATCTATGTCCGCCTCACCATCCTCTGTCCAGTGAGAGTCCACCGTCTCGATCCTATACCGATTATTACCACAGATATCAGTCGATGTATCCGGATCCGCCAATGTATTATTAGAGCGATTTTGCTCATTAAACACACTCGCCGAAACCTCCACCGTAGACATATCCCTACCGCCCTCCCCCTCCTCAAAAAAAAACGGAGTAAGAGGATACTTCATCGCATGACTAACCTTCTTCTGCGCGGCAGCATGGACAGGGTGCATTAAATCCTGAGCGTTCATCGTCAGATCTTATAATGGGACAGCTGCTTAGTCAGATTTACCTCACCCGCCGTTCCCGTTCCCGAAATACTGGAGAGATGCTCGGTGATAAAGACACTCCCGGGATTAGGATTGATAGCCCAAACCGTCGCAGGATTAGGCACCTCCGGCGTTACCGCAGGGGTAGTGGCATAGACAGAGCCAAGCGAAAAAACATAGTAGTCCGGACGCCCGCCACCTGCCTCCCATTCAGGAGTCTCGTGCGTATCCCAGTCTGGTCCTGTCAGAATCTCAAAAGAAGAAACCTTCAACGAGTCGCTAGACGTCGAAAAAGTCGCCTTCACAAAAAAGTAAGTCGCCCCGTCAGGAGTCTTGCTAACATCAAACGAATCATCCCAATTATCGGCCACCACATTATTCACAGTCCCCCACGTAACAAAGAACCGCTTATAGCCCTCCGCCACCGCCACCTCGGGCTCAGGTATGTATGACGGACGACTAACCACGATCTCAAGGGGCTCGCTTTTCTTGGTAATAGCCCGCCGCCCTTTCCTTCTCCGAAACTCTACACCACCCTCACCACGTTTAATAAATAAACCACGGCCATCACGAATGTTTTCACCCCTCCAGAGCATCTTGATAAGATCCTGCAGCGCGTTGATCCGCTCCTCGCTCGCCACCTTGCGCACATCCTCCCCCTTACTTACGGGGCTCAATAACTCTAAAAGATTACTCATGACGGATTACCATAAACCTTGGGATTCCAGCCGTTAGGTCCACTCAGCCGCCAACTCTTACGGTGCCTCGCACTGCCACCCCTAACACCACTACTACTTAATCCGATATAGAGATAATTCCTACCATCAAAGGAAGGTGCATCACCATCAGGAGTATCGATCTCCACCTTGCCGCCCGTAGTCTCCATAGCGTTTGTCACCCAAGTCTTTGTCCACATGATACTATTCATATCCACATAGCTCTCCAACCCCGCAAAACTCAAAAGCTCGTCATCCGGATTCGATACCAAAAAACGGTCAAAAACACCCAGACTGTCATCCGACGTGATTTTCCCCTGCGCATCTACAAATACCGCACCGTTTTTTGGCGCACTCGGCTTACCGCCAATCTGCGTAATAAAATCGGGATGCGTCTCGATCGGCTCGGTGCCACTACCAAAGCTAAGCTCATACCGCGGAGGGGGATCTCCAAGCACACCTCGGTAATCCGCAAACACCTTCCAGAAGCCAGGTGTAAGCTTCACCTCACGCCGCTCAAACAGCAAATGCGAGGCGTAGGGATGCGCATAACCCGCACCAGGCATCAAGTCCCACTGTCCGGGAGGACAGGAAAACTGACACCGCCCAGATTCTTCACCGTAAATATCCTGAACGATATTGCCGCTATGCTTTAATATAAGACTATTCGCCTGAGTTCCGTGCCGACCTTCCGCCATAACTCACCTCCCATGTCAAACACCTACCAGATCAATTCACACTCAGAACATCATCTTTTTCCGCATCCCTAATATCTTTGAGGTATTCCCTGATCTGCTCAAGGACTCGTGTGTTAGGGTCAGTGCCTACGGCTCTGCCCCCTCCACCAATCGCAGCCAAACTACTCGCCACCACATTTGATCCACCCGCCTGCGATCGCAGCAGATCGATTCCCCTCTGTGCCTGCCCCACCTTAATATCACGATTCGCGAGCGCATCAGCCTCCTCAGCCCCAAAGCCATCCTCACGGTATTTTTTCTGGAGTTCACCGCGGCGAATCTCATCAAGCTCCCGCTGACGCCTTTCCTCCACTTGCGCCGCCTCCTTCGTCTTACCACCAGCACGCAGAGCCTCGGCCTCGAGCAAGCCCACATCCCCCACTCTTGTCCGCTGCCTCTTAGCCTCGCTATCATCCTCATCCTGCTTGCGCTGGTTCGCCCGTGCTGTCTTTTCCTCAGCCATCACCGCATCCACATACTTCTTGATTTTCGCAGGATCACTGGTCAGCTCACCAGCCTCCTTCTCAAGCTCACGCTTACGCCGTGCATCACGCACATTATCAGCCTCTTTCCGCAAGGCCTTACTCCGCTCCTGATCACCAGACCTCCGCGCCTCCTCACTCTTGCGCCGCAGACTGCTCTCTTGCAGACTACTCGCCAAACGCTGCCCACGCTCCCGAGCACGCTCACGCATCCCATCCTCACGGGCACGCAAAACCTTCATCTGTGATTCATACTCAGCATCACCGATACGCTTGCTCTCGAGTGCCATCTTGAGCTTCTCACGCGCAAAGCCGATCGACTTTTCCTCCGCTTCCATACCCTTGAACCGCAAGGCCGCTACGGCGCTCTCAGCATCGATCCTCGTCCTGGCTACCTCATTCTCGCGATCTTTCTTGGCTTTCTCAAGTGCCCTATCAGCCTCATAGACTTTTTTACCGCTCGCCTCATCCGAGCGATTCTCGCGCAAACGACCAAGCTTGGTCTCAGCATCCTGCACCTCGCGCTCACTACCAAATCCACCAAACTCACCACGCAGAGACTTAAGCGCATACATTTCGGCCTTCGCTTTCTCCACTGCATTAGCCGCATCAGACTTCTCCGATTCACCAGCATCTTTCCCAAGGTCCGCCTCCACTTTCCTCGCCGATGCCAGATCCTCAGACGCCTTAGCGATCTGCTTATACAGTGACAGCTTAGCCGCCAATCGAGAAATTTCAGAATCACTTTCAAGACCTACCTCAGTCTGAGCGCCTGCACCACCCCGGGCATTCAGCAAGCTCAGCTCCTCACGCTTCGCAGCCAGCTGACGTTCACGCTTCTTGATGGATCCTTCAGTATGATCTTTGCCAATCCCCACCTTATAGAATCCACTGTCACGCTTCTCACGTAAACCTGCTAGACTCTCTTCGATTTCCTTGACCTCCTGTTCAAGACCGATTTTTTTCTCCACATCAACAAGCGGAAGACTGCCCGCTTTCTGCTTAGTGGCATCCTCCGCAGCCATATCAGCGCGTGCCGCCTCCTGCTTTCTACGCGCCTCATCAGCACGCCGCTCGAGTATCCTAACACGCTCATCAGCTCCAGCATCCTCCAGCTCGGCATCACGCTTTGAATCACGCACATCCTTACCCTCACGATAATCGCGCTCCTCCTGCTTCTTTTGCGCATCGCTCATCCGCAAACTCTCAATACGCACCGCCTTGGTGGCCTCCATCTCATCCCGCAGAGCGTTCACTTTTCTCTGCGCGTAGTAAAGCATTTCGTCATTACCTTCTCGCCGGTGCTTCGCCTCCTCCTGGTATGCCTCCCCAAGCCTGCGGATCACATCCGCCTCATGCTTACGTAAGTCCGTCACCGTCTCCAAGCCCTTGCGCTGAGCGTCAAGCCCATCCACCACATCATCACTAGCCTTCCTATAGTCCCTGAGAGCCTTCGCCGCCTTATTCGCCTGATTTCTAAAGTGCAGCATCGCAGCACCCAGAGCCAGAACTGCCGTCGCAGCCAGCATGAACGGATTAGAAATAATAGCCACCGCCATCGCACGCAACTGCACCACCACAAAACGCAGCACCACCACAAGACCTTTGAACACCCCACTCAGCACACCAGTAGAGGCCGCCAGCGCATTTGTCCTGAACGCCACCACTGTCTGAGCCGCCGCCACTTTTAAATGCCCCAGAGCCGTCAAAACAGCCCCTCCACGCACCGCAGTATAAGCACCCGCCAACTGAGCCTGAGCAATCGTCAAATTCCGAGTCACGCCAACATTCACCCCCTTGACCGCGGTATCCGCAGCCATCACCGCAATCTGTCGCTTGCTCGCCGTCGTAACAGCCATCACACCCAACAAAAACTTAGCCAAGGCCGCACCCGTAGCCAGAATAATACCACCCGTGAGCACCGCGAACGCATTCGCCAAAAACATAACCCCGCCACTAAGCCCGGGAATGCTCGTCAGCATATCCATCATCTTCGCCTTACCCCGATCAAGCCAGTTACTCACCGTGCCGATCTGCTCCCCCAGATACTCAGCCACTGGAGCCATTTTCTCCATGGCTGCAGTAGTCGCCTTAATGGTAGCTTTCTCACCCTCGAGGAACCCCTTACCGAAGCCCGCCTCCATCTGCAACTGCACATCCTCTTGCGTTGATTTGAGACCTTCAAGCTCCTGGCTCAAGTCCTGGGCAGCACCCTTGTTCTTCTGCAACTCACGCTCCACCAAAGCCCACGTCTCAGCACCGCTCACACCAGCTTTCTGCATCGCCTCCAGAGCATTACGCGTCTTACCTGAGATAAGACCCATCTCCTGCATCCGCATGGATGCCTCACCCACAGGACGGCCACTCATCAAGCCATCATAGAGCCGGCCTACCGATCGTGCCGTCTCATCAATACGAGTATTCGCCACAGCAGAAGCATCCCCCACGAGTTCCATCCCGCCCTTACTTGCCAGCGCACCCTTGGTAAGAGTCTGCAAAATCTTGTTCGCCTTCACCACCTCCGCCATCCTGAATGGCGTCTTGGCGGTGAAGTCATACAGCTCCTTCACCCGCTTACGCGCCAGCTCCATACTCCCGAGCAATGGGCGAAACTCCAGAGTCATCCTCGATATCGCTGCGGCACCCACAAGCCCCCACTCCTTCCACTTACTAACCAGCCTCGATGTCACCGCGAGCAAAGCCGTGGTAGCACCCACAACCATTCCCATAGGACCGAGCACACGGGTAAGGAAAATTCCCTGCATACCACCCCAGAGCGCCTGCGCCTTGGTAGCACCTGCCGCAAGCAGAATCATGGGCTCAGCCAGATCACCCGCAAAATCTAGCCACTGCCCGCGCAGTGCTTTCAACCCCTTCGCCTTAAATTCTACCTCGGCATCAATCCGCTGTTTCTTAGCCATGACAATCCTAGCATGTCAAAGGCACACTAGAACACCCCGTCAACCTACTCCTCTTCATCGGCAGCCTCAGCTGCCACACGCTCTTTGTCCCGCCTGATCATTTCCTCGAATTCCTCGTCATGCTCGGTCTTCACCTTCATATCCACACCGCGATATCTATACACACCCGCCATATACCACTCCGCTTCACCTGGTCCCAGATTCCACACAGCATCAGGATCCCACCCGGTAGCCCGGATCACAGAACACACCTGGTCCATCGTGGCCGGAAAATCCTCATAAACCTTCCCGTCAGCCGTTGTCTTCGGGCTGTTGTGAGTATTAGGCCCGCACACATGATCTCTCAGATACTCTTCCCACTTCATCGCCTCCACCGTAGGATTTAAAAAGAATGCCCGAAGGGCAAACCACCACCCACGCCAGCTTCTCCACCCACCAGCACCCCCCTCGATCGCTCGTTCCACGCGACCATAGCGGCAAGAACACACTCTACTCGCCAACTCAAGATCCACAATACTCACCTCGCCACCGACGACGAGAGGGCTCTGCATAGCCTCAAGCCAGAATCGATGGTAAAGCGTGAACTTTCTCAACCGCCGCCCCATCACACGGTGACTCGTGTGCGCAAACGCCTCGTAAAATCTTTCCTTGTTCCTATCCACCAATCAACACCCACATGTCAATCAGCACAAGAAAAGGGGCGGCCTATTACAGCCGCCCCCTTCACTAACTATACTATACTTACCAAACAAAATCAATTTTCGATCGCCTTAGACGATCACGGCGGTAATGCCGTCATTCTGGCTACCGGTGAATGAGCCCTTACGGTATTCCTTGGACTCCACGTCCATGTCGCGGCCCTCAATCACGTAGTAGTCGCCCTCAAAGTCAAAAGACTTGGCAGCCTTGAACTTCACCTTATCGACCACGTAACCCTCCATTGTGAATGTCCGCCCATCCTGAGCCACGGCCTTCGCCGCTTTCAGTCCATCCTCATCCTCCGCCGTCGCAATATACTCCGGGGCAGATGAAATTTTCAATTTCTGAGGTCTCAGGCCGATTGCAGTCGCAATAGCATCTGCATCTGTATCATCCCAAGCAAAAACAAATTCCGCATCCCCATGTTCTGTAATAGCCATGCCCATCCAAGCATGTCAACCGAACCACCTACGGCTTGGTCCTGCCGCAGCCGGCACGGACAATAAACACATCACCAAACACATCGTCCTCATCATTCACGGCATCCTCAATCTCTTCGATCTCAAATCCATACACGATGACATTACGATCCACGTCCTTACCCTTGTGAGGCATATCATCCAGCGCCTCCTCAAGCTCTTGAACTCGCTCGTCATGCGCATCACTTGTGCTATCCGCCACCTCACTGACATGCACCACCCTGACGTCCGCATAGTAAGCCCCGGATTTTGACAACACCTCCCTCAGCCGCTTGACCACCACCACCGTGAACGGCGGAGCTACCTCCGGATCACGCCTACCTGGTATCACCGGATGACTCACCCGCCCGTTTAGCTCATCCGCCATCGCCGCGGCAAACGCATCCTTCACCTGTTTCTGACTGCTCATAAATCCTTAAAAATATCCGAGGTTGCTTCGCTAGATCCACTGATAATATTCCCCTCACTTTGCTTACCCAGAGCCATCGCCAGACTCTCCTCAGCATCCGTGCGATACCTGGGGGCTGATACCTCACCACCCACATCGTTGCCTTGACGTAATTCCCGCTCCACCCTCTTACCGCGGCGAAGCAAAACATCCTTCACCCGACCAAAACGAGCCCACATCCCGTTGTCCCTAAGATTAAGTTTTACGTCAAACATCTACCACCCTCACTATGTCAAGGAACACGCCCATTCGTCAGAATAACACACACACCGACATCTGCATGCATCAATCATCTTGCTTGGACGGCGAGATCTTCGAATCTTGCGAAGATCTAATATGATCCGTCAATCCCCTCATCGCCTCTGCCAAATTTGTGTCACTCACTTTCCGGGTTTCCCTGTCCTCTATCCTTTCGGATCGGTGGTCAGCCATCATCTCTCTCAGGAATTTCAAAAAGCTCCTCACCACAAAAATCAGCACCACAAATAGCGCCAGCACTACCAGCCCTATTAGCCCCCCTTCTTCCGCCCACATTGCAGGTTCTCCCATCAGCAGTCTCTCCCTCCCCGGTGGATTTTGCGCATCAGAAGCCAGAGGTGTAGAGTCGTGATTGACGTCGCCAAAAACATAAACATTCTGATTGCCGCTTGGATCGATCCGTCCAAATGCGGCAGGTAGCCAAAATGGGCCGCGAGGGCAAAAAACAACGTCCCCCCACCAATGATAGCCTCCCCTACCAGCTGCAAGCTCAAGGCCCGGCTCAACAATTTTGTTGAGCCGTAGAGACCCTTCGTCTGCCTGTGAAAATCAGCCGCTACCAATATAGACAGCACCACGGTCAACAGCCCCATAAGAACGATAATTAATGTTATTGAGCTCATACTAAAATCCCCAAGTTGCGTTGTATGGCCGCGTATCAACATGCACAAAGGTTGCGTATTTCCCAACACCCCCGACAAATGCACCCCGCCGCCGTTCGTCTAACAAGTAATCAGCAACCCGCGTAGAGCTCACCCCTCGGACCTGAATATCCGCCGCCGCGAACCTCACATGCTGGGAGCCCCTCCCCGCAAGAGCCCGGGGGTCTGCTGGGTTAGAGCTCCCGCACTGTGTGTTATATGCGGGGGATCTGTAATTGGAGCTCACGGTGACGGGCTCCCCAAATTGGTCTCTTAAATCATCCACAACTCTCAATGTCGGGACAAATCGATGCCACAGATACTTCGGTGGCGGAGCATTCTTAGCCCCCCCTTTAGTCCGAGACCAGTAACAGCTAATCTCCCTTGCCGAAAAATTCCGGAATCCCTGTCGGTTGAACCAAACCTCGAAGACCTCTCCTGACACCGGTTTCATCGATTTTGTGAATATGCTCATAATATTAATTTTTTTTCGCTAGTCTGATAGAATTTTGCTTTGCACTTCCTCCAACTCGCCCAGCCCCCAACACGAACAGAGCTGAAAATCATCTGCCTCGTAAAGAAGCCAACACCATACTTCTTCATATAAAAAAGTAAGAGGTTGTCGGCGTGACCCCGCTTTAATTGGAACGGGCAGTCAGACCTATAAAGATAATCATGCAGCATCCCTGCATAGATGTAGTGTGGGCTCTTACTAAAGATGCCCTGAAACATCTTAGGAATACTCAACCCGTCACTCAGAAAACCCGGCGGTATGTTTATCTCTGCGCCTTTGTGGAGCTTGAACCTCAGCACACCACTAGACCAAAACACGCGCTCCTCGCCAAGAAAGGCAGTGCATAGCACGGTTCTCGGCAAACGTGGATCTGGAGTTACTTTGGGCATGACTACTTGGAGTTAGATACTTCTATTGGAGTGCGTAGTTTAAAGAACAAGCTAGGCTTTGACCCAGGCTGAAACCTTAGCCCAGCCTTAGACCCTGACTCAGTTGTGTAACTGAAAGATCCATTGATCGGCATAGAACAAGATGAGAAACATAGCAGACCCAGAACACCAACCGTTGCTAGCAGTAGCATCTGAAGGATCTTACCTAAAAGACGTTGCTTGTAATCGTCTGGTATTGTATTCTTCATAATAAGTTAGTTAGTTAGATTTTAGTTAGTTAGACTACTTGCGCCGCATCGATAAATAATTGGTCAACCACTGCGTCATTAAAAGCGAGTGCTGTCGCCATGACCAAGACGCGCGGATTATGACGACGTATAACTGGTGCATTATTCCACCACTCCTTCATCAAATCCTTATCTAATTTTTCCTCGTCGGTAGCCTCTGGCATCGCCTCGATAGCCCCCTCGATGAGCACCATCAAACCCTGCCTAACAAGCACGTCACGCATCTGTATGCGTGTGACAGATTCCGGCACGATCACAGGGGCCGCAGGGCGTGGCACAACCACAACCTCGTCATTCACGATCTGTAGAGTCTCGGTAGCTGTATCAAACTCCAGATCGCTTGAGCGGATCTCATTCAGCGGCGTAACTGTGCGCTTTGGAAACGGGCTTTCATCCGTCTCGTCAATCGTGGTCTCGAATTTAAGCATCCGTTTGTGCGGATTACCTTGGATCATGTAACCGCCAAGTGCTTCGGTTTGGAATAGATATGTTTTCATGAGTTTGTTAGGTTAGAGAGTTTTGATTTGGACGGTAGCTCCACTTGGAAAGATATCTGGCAAGGTCAAATCAGTAGTCCCCCAACGCATCATTTCATAACTCCCTGACATCACCAAACTGCCAGAGTTGATTTTCTCCAAATTGTAACCATTGCCAGTGTCATTGGTGGATATGATTTCTCCCACAGGCACCCATCCGACTCCTCTCGTTGTATTATTAGGAATCGCCACCCCATTGACAGTAACACCTCCATATCCCGTATCCCTTACTGAAAGATAAACCGTGTTCTTAATCGTGAACCAGTTAGACTCGGTTGCCGTTGGTTGGCGAGTTATCATGTCGGAAGTCATTGCCGCATATCCTTGCGCCTCAGTGCTTTGCGCTGTCCACGGACTCATAAGGTCAGGGGTTGCATTACCATTTATAGGTGCTGACCATTGTACACTTGATGTGTGAAACACATAAGTTCCATCCCCATAGTTACCAAGTATTACACCGTCATCATTCAAATAAAAATAGTTTGATGGATCGTAAGAATAGATCCCGTTGATTCTCATGCCAGAAATTACAGGATTGTCTGGATGGTTCACCAAGATTTTAAAGTCACCTTCATTAAGCCCATCACCATCACCGTTGAACCTCTCAATCCGTCCACCCTCGCCAACGATCTTGACTTGCTGACCGTCTGGCAGGTTGGTTAGAAGTTGTTTCTCGTCGTTGTCGTTGACCAAGATTGTGCCGTCATGCTTCCAGTTGCGAGGTTCAGTTTTCGTTAGTGTCGGGACGGCCAGACCAGCATTGAGAGCAACCCATGTAGCATCGGCAGGATGAACAGTATCAGAATCCTCTACCGACTCCCACTGAGCTTGCCCCGCAAAAATCTCATCCTTGATTCCCCACTTGCCAGCAGTGCCACTCACATCACTAGCGTCCTCATACAATGACCATAGCTCAGAACCCACCTCAGCAGGTGAGAATGCGAGATATCCATAGTTATCGGCGGGGGAGGTCTTGCGATACACGGCGGTTGCTACTTCCCCCGCAGGGATCAACTCTTGAACACCACCGTTAGTGTATGTTCCTCCTTGAATCAAAAATTCGCTTCCATCATCCCATGCCGTATCCAGACGAGAAGTTCTCTCAAGCACTTGCCCCGTGTCGGTGGTCTTATAAACCGTGCCAGCGGCCACACCTGTCAGGGCATAGGCGGCTTCCTTGTTGGCGATAGAATTAACTTTGGCTAGAGTGTCTAGCTTAGCCCCATCAATAGACACACTCCGACCACTCTCGGATTCAACAGCAGTAAGAATTTCCTCATCAGTCTGTGGCCCTAGCCTCTGGAACTTGGCAGGATCAGTGGCGGGCGTCTCCCCTGCGGCCGCTGCGGCCGCTACCCGATAATTCTTACCATCAATCCAGTAAAAGGCTTCCCCTATATCATAAGACCTACCCGTATCCATAGCCTCCAAATCTTTGGCAGCCATGAGAGAATCGAGCGCAACCTGCATTGCTATAACTTCCGCCGCGAGCGGATAAGGAGGAACCGGGTCATCCTCCATACCATCGGTATCCTGGAGAACGGAGTTATGCACTGTGACGCTGAGCGTAGGAGACTTACTCCACGGGTCCGCAGGATCATTACGGAAATCCATTTGACCCATGATCACAACTTTCTCCAAGTCGTTTGACTCATCACCATCCACAAGAAGCAGCGCCTTAATAGCCGCTGTGTTCAGATCAAGAGGAGCTGAATATCGGCCAGTCGTAACCGGAACTTTAATAAAATCATCGGTCTCCGCCAACGCCACCAAGTCACCCTCATACTCACCAGCGTTCTTCAGGCCGAAACGCACCTGAGCCGTCTCAGGCAAGTCCTCAGTCACTCCACCGCGCGAAAACTCAATAACCAGATCCCCGCCGCTTCCCATCTTTCGGCTGAACCCTGTATTGTCACTATCGTATCCCGCCTGGGTGACGAACTTCTCTCTATCAAGGTCGTAGTAAAGCATTACAACACACAACCTGTGTCAACAATCGCTACACGCCTGGTATCTTTCCGCTCCAACTGCTCACCGGACCACACAGAAGCCCGTAGCCACCACCACCCAGGTCTTCACGTTTGATGACGCGCCCCTTACGCCCCTTCGCCTCCACCTTGCAACCTTTCTTGATACCCTTGCCCGTATCCTTCCCGACAAAAACAGAAAACGTAACCAGGTCACGCCTGCCGCCCTTGCTCTGCGTATGGTCATCCACAATATCCGTCACCGTGCCTTTCACTTTAGCCCCATCAAGATACACATCCTCACCCATTTCGCTGACCTCGGCCTCCGCGCTCATTTCCATCCCGTCATCAAACTGGCTCATACCTCACAGCCCATGTCAAAGCCACAAAAAAGCCCCCACCAGCAAAGGTGGAGGCTTTGGGTTAATTGTTATGAAACTCGCTCGCCGTTAGGCAAAGTTCGTTTTGATCAACTGACCGGCGTTACCGTTCACGATCTTCTCGATCGAGTTCGAGCGGACGCGCATCATGTCGCTGCGGCGCGGCGCGTCGCGGTAGGTCTCAGTCGCATACAGTCCACTTGGGCAGTCGGCCTCCCAGACGAGCGTGCGGCCTGCGCCACCGTTATCGAAGTCACCACCTTGGACGTCACCCAACCAGATATGGGAAGTCCCCCAGATCGCAGCGATGCTTGTAGTCGATTTGGTCTTAGAGCTATCTGCATAACCCTTGGCGATGTGAACATTCTCGACATCGAACGCCTCACCGAAGATCGATGGAGTGATCTGCTTCTTGCCAGTGCTGTCAGAGATCTTACCCCAGACGTAGGCATGAAGCTGCTTGGTGCGCTTGATGTAGTTCCAGAGCTTAAGGCTCATCACGATAGAGTTGGCGCACTCACCACGGCCAATCAAAGCCTCCAGTGCTGCGTCAATATCCTCGGGAACATCGGTATCATCAATATTAGCGCCGGTATAAGCCGTGCCAGCAGTGACCTTATCGAAGTTACCCTCATTCATGATAATGCCAGCGGCATTGACCTCGAAATCCAGTGCAACATTGCGGCGAATGAGCTTACCCGTCAGCTTTTCGAGAGAGAAGAAATCCCCCATCTCCTTAGCTTTGGTATCATCGATACGCTCCTCGAGACCACGATCCTCACAACTGTAGTTATCCCAGCCGTGTGAACGGTTGGTCTCGTTGTAGGCTCCGGAGCTGTTACGCTTGGTAGAACCACGGCGCATCAACTTGCCTTCAGCAAGATCGAGACGCGGATACTCACCGGCACGGGCCTTAACCCCCTTCACAGGGAGCAACTTCTGTCCGATCAAATACTTGTCGGCTTTTTGCGCTTTTTCCACGAATGCGGAAATCTCGGGGCGACTTACTTCACTATTTGAATACATAATGTTTTCTTTCTAATGTTTTTTGGTTATTTGTTTATGTGTTCGGCTTAGTAGTAAACGACTCCGATGATGTTACCGGCAGCAGACGAGGTCTCGGCGGCCACACCGATCGCGGTGCCTCCAGCATGTTTCGTGATCATGCCATTGGCAGCACCTTGGATTTCATCACCTACCGCAATAGCGGTGGCGGCGGACGTTTCGGCATTATGGATTCCCACAGATTTACTCTGGAGAGTCGCCTGCTCGACGTTGAGATCACCTGGAAGAGATGACCCGATACTTGCGTCCTCAGCGGCGCAATAGTCAACGCCAGTGGCGGTGAGCTTCATGCGGCGATAAGGTTCGGTCTTCGCGTTTTTACTGGGAAGAGAAAATACTGGATTGGTATTCATTGTAATAAATTTTCTTTCTTGTTTTTCGGTTTACGGATTAGCGATTAGGCGAGAGCGCCCTTCTCCTCGAGGTGTTGCATGTAGCGATCCTCGTTCTCCTCAATGGCGAACGTGATTGCATCAGTAGCATCCTTGGCGTCAGCACCAGTCTGCAGCTCCTTCACGCGAGTCTCAAAATCTGTGAGCTCCGCACCGTCGTCACCACCCTTGGCAGAGAACTCCAACTTTACGGCGCCGTCATCTCCCGGAGTGGAAAATGCCACTTCACCGTCAGCAACTTCCTTGAGAGCCATGGCCATAGCCTTGTTCTCAGCGGCAAGCTGGGTGTTAGCGGCGATGAGCTGCTGGACTTTCCCCTTGTGCTCCTCGAACGCGACTTCAGCATCGGCCTCAGCCTGAGCATCGGAAGCAGCTTGCTTTTCTTCCTTGATACGGCGCTCGAAATACTGAACGGATGTCTCACCCTCCAGTTGAACAACGTCGTCTTGGGCTTCTTGACCTGCAGCGAGTTCAGTTTCCTCCGCCTCAATGGCTTCGGACACATCAGTATGAAAATCCTCAAGAGGCTCGAGCCGTGAATTAACACTAGCGAAGCCTTGCTTGATGACATCCATAATATCGCCGAGTTCAACCTTTTCATCGCCCTCGGGCGGTTTTTTTGTATCGGACATAACCTCCCCCAATGTGTCAACCAGCAGAGAGCAATCCGCAGAGGTAAGCCCGGAAGAACTGGCCTCGTCACCCTCCTCGAACATGCCGTCCGGGTTGGCAGCGGGCGTAGCAACCAGGTCCACACTGGGAAGCTCCTTACACCTGGCGAAAGCTTTCTTACCCTTGACTTCACTTTTCCCGCGGAAGCTCGCGCTCAGCCCCACACCCTTTGGCATGGTCTCCACAAGCTCCATCGCCTGCTCGAACCGCTCATGCTTCTTGAGAAGGTGCCAGTCCGCGACAAGCTTCTGACCACGGATCTTGAACCCTGTCAGGAATCCGTTCACCGCATCAGCACCAGTCCTGTGATTCCACTTCACCGGCACCTGAAGCATCTTATTACCCACGGCCTTCATCTGCTTCAGCGTGGTCATATCGGTATGCAGGCTGTGACCCTCCTTGGTCTTGTGCCCCCGGGCTTCTACCCCCGCAGTGATAACGCTCACACCCTTAATAACACCGTTCTCCTTGTTGACTTGTCCTTCTAACGGAAGGAACTCAAAATGATAGCTATCCATAACGCACAACGCCGCGTGTCAACACATAGGAAGACACGCGGCGTGAGGTTACGACTCGTAGAAACGCTGAAAGCTGTTAGCAAACAACCTTATTTTTTAGCAGCTTTGCCACCGAGCGACTTGCGCTTATGAGGACGGGAAGCAGGTGCCTTTTCAGTCAAACCACCTTTACCATCATCATAAACTACCGCCCCGTTTTTACGCTTGGGAGCGACAGCAGCGGGCTTTGCAGCCTCATTTTTATTATCATCGGACATAAATATTTCAATACCTGGAATTCAAACCAAACGCGGCTACTCAACATTCGCCACCTTCTTCGCTCCACGCAGCACGCCATTACCCAGCCTCGAGGCCGCCTTGCGCCCCATGCCGGTGCCAGCTACCAAGCCACCAGCTCCCGCCAGAGCCGCCGCACCCGCAACGCGCTTCAGCAATTTACGCTTGCCCGTTCCATGAGCTGCACGGAAGTCATCGACTCCCGCACCAGACTGGCCGGCTACATAACGCCCTCCTCCATCGCGATTACGATCGGCGAACTCTGTCAGGATCGAGTCAATCTGGTAGTCCAGCGACTCAAAATTTGTCTTCTTCGCAGATGACTTGCCCTTCTTACCCTTGATAGGCTCGATTGCAAACACCTTCATATCCACGGAATGTTTCTCCGGCTTGCCATTCCGCGTATTGCTCGAACGGCTCTCCACCTTATAATCAATGATTGCACGCCCCTCGTCTCCGAGCTTCGGCGCTTTCGTCAGATTATTAAGCCAGAGATTCGGATAGATCACCGGATCAGAATCGACTGGCGACTCGCAGGATGGATACACCTCACGCTGACGCCCGAGGCTCATCTTCTCGAACTCATGCAGCTGAGAATCAATCGCGGCACTTAAATTCTTCCGCGCCCGCTCGTTAATCAACGCATCCGATCGCCGCACCGTATTAGGATTTGATGCCCTGTAATCAAAACGAGGCACATCCTTACCCGACTTCTTCAACGAACGATTAGCCGAATCCTGAGCACGATGCATCTGCTTCTTACGATGCTTCTTCAACGGATCCAGAATAGCCTCCCCAACCCGATCGGCCTCATCAGCGGACTTCTTCAAAGCTTTAGTGTAACCTTTACCATAACGCTTCATGGTTGTCTTTTTCAGCGCCGCACCCACACGCCTTAAACGTGCTTGGCCCGCACTCCCTAACTCATGGAGTCGCGAATCGATCGCATCGTCCAGAGACTCAAAACGCATTGCACGGGATCCTGCAACCAGCGCTCCTTTGGTTTTTTTCAAAACCTTTCGGCCTGCACGAGTAACGGGAGACGCATAACCAAGCCCCGCCTTCTGGCGAGCACGGTAAGTCAAGTTCCCTGCCTGAGTTACTTTCAGTTTTGCGGCATCCTTAATGGCCTCCCCAGCCTTACCAGGAAGATCGGCAGCGGTCTTGAGACCTTTACGGGTAGCGTCCTTGGCTTTACCCATCGCGCCCTTAACCGCATTCTCGGCCCTCACTTCGGCACGGAGAACGGATGTGCGTGTTTTCTTGTGCTTGCGGGCAGCGCCATAAGCCAAACCACCAGCACCAGCTACAGCACCAGCGGCGATCGACTTTTTCTTGCTATCATCAGCCTCACGAAACTCATTCAAGCAATCATCGATCGCCTCACCCAACTCAAAAAAATGGCTTTTATCCATAACCATCCGCCAATGTGTCAACCACACCAAGTCAACACTTCCACCGAAAGAAGGATCGACAGGCATCGGTTTCTCACCGACTTCACCCTCGTATCTGCCTATGCACCATCGAGCGGATGAATCGAACCTGCCAAAATCTACAAAAAACTAACCAGCGTTAGGGAACTTCACCACCTTCTTAGCCGCATCCTTCAAAAGCTTCTTGGCTGAACGCTTAGCAAGAACCTTATTGCCAGTCCGCTTCACGGCCTTAACCCCCTTCGGCAATGCAGCACCGGCGACTACCCCACCGACCACAGCACCTTTCCAGAGCTTCCGCTCATTCTCAGCCTTCTCGTGCCACCGCTTGTTGCGGCGAGAGCGCGTCTTACTACCAGGAGCGAACACCCGGGCGCTACGCCCTCGAGGGTCACGCACATCCCAGCCAGCACTGCGAGCTGCATCAAACTCTATCAGATGATTATCGATCATTGCGTCGATCTCGGAAAAATCCGCAAACGTATCTGGCACCACTTTGTTCACCCGCTTCCTCGCACCACGCACGGTATTGTTGTGCACGGTCCGCAGTTTTTTGTTGTGGTTCTTACCCAGCACCCGCTTAGCCACCTTGTTCGCGGACTTGTTCTTGAGACGCAGATTCGGGTTCTTTTTCAGCGCCCCAGCGTAAGCCAGCACACCCGCGCCAGCTAGAGCGGATCCAGCAGCCTTCTTCGCCCAGCTCTTTTCCCACTCACGCTTTTTCTTGCGTCCCGCAGCATCCTTGCGGCGCTCTTTTCCAGTGACAACATCCTTGGCATCACGAGCCATCCTTCCAGCACGCCCACCAATACGCTCAATCTTCTTGCCCTTGTTATAGGCCGCACGGATCACCTGACCATGCTTCACAGGCAAATCCACAGACTTTTGCTTCGAGTCACTGACATAGTATCCCGTGCGCTGACCACTCGCCACATGCAAGGGGTTGACATACCGATTCGAGCCCTTCTCCTTGAGCTGGTCACGGCCTGCAAACTCATGGGACTCAAGCCTGATCTTACGGTGCTTGGTAAGCGCCCTGGCTACACGTGTCACCGTAGGAAATGCCTTTTTCACATGCTTCTTGCCACGCTTACCCAGCTCGCCCACCACAGACTTCGCACTGGTTCTATCCGCCGCAGAAGTAACCGCCTTTCCAGCTCGCTTAATCTCAGAATTGGCACTCTTAGCGAGCTTGCTCACAGCCACCCCAGCACCCACCGCGGCACCCGCCGTAGCAACCTTGGAGGCAATATCCACCACATCACGCGTTTTCTCAATCTTGTCCCGCTTCAACTGCTTAACATCTTTCGGCTGTAAATTCATAACTCTCGCGGCGCTGTCAAACATCCGATACGGCCTACCCGTTTTCTTGCGCACCACGTTCTCCACCGCACGCTTCAGGACGGCAGCGCCACCCACGCCAGCACCCACCACCGTCGCCCCGGGGAACGGAACCACCGAGCCAAGCACCGCACCGCGACGAACTTCCTTCGGCACTTTCTTGGCAGTCTTTTTGATCACCTTCTTTACAGCATCCAAAACTCGCCGAGATTTCCTGGCGCTTGCAAACTCATATGAAAAATCCCTGTTCCTTACAGCCTTCAGCCTACCACCACGAATCGCACCCCCTCCGCTTTTTTGATAAATTACAGTAACCCTACCCCCCTTCTTTGCACGCGCACTTTCCCCAGCGCTGCCCTGCACTTTGAAAATCTTTCCATCCTTACCCTTCACGCTCACCACACCGGCCTTGCCATCCTTCCTCAACCGTGAACCCACCACCGGAAGCTCCTCATCAAACTTCGGCTTCATCTTTCTAGCCACACCCCCGCGCTTCACCACACTACCCTCAAAAGACTTACGTAAGTGTTTCTCATGCACCTTCTGCAGCCCCTTCTCATCCTTAACCACCTTGCCGCCAACGCGCTTCACATGCCTGGTCAACCTAGAAGGCTTATCCTCGCCATGCACATACAGTTTCAGCTTCTTCCCCCTCCCACCACGGAACTTACCCAGAGTCTTCTCAAAACTCTGACCCTGACGGTGAAGATCACCCTCCACCACAGACTTCGGATTCTTCTTAAAATGTTTCCGCAACGCCTTAGTCACATGAGGCACTGTCTGAATAGGCTTACCCGTCTTGGTCCGCGCACCATCCTTCTCAATACGCGCATACACACCGTCCACCTTCGGCTCCACTCGAGATACCCCACTCCATTTTTTATACTCCTTCATAAACTTTATCTCGTTTAACCTGCGTAGCGCTTATCCACATGACCATCCGCCAGACGGTTAATCCCATCAATAAACTGCGCCCTCGTCACTCGCAGCGGAATCAGCTCCGCAGCCAGTTTCAATAAAATGGACTCACCATCACCACCCCAGAAATACCGATCAACATCCAGCACGTTCTTCGCAGACATACTCAACGTCCGCCGCTTCGCTTCACCCACAGTGCGGACTTCCACAGGATCATCCTCCCACAGCCCCGCACGCTTCATGATCGCAGCATCGCGCATCGCATTCTCGACCAGTGCAGCCACCAGAATTCTAGCTCGGCCAATATCGCAATCTGCCTCCGTCCTCGCCATTACTGAATCAATGATGGGTCACTAACAGGAACGAGCTTACTCGCCCGCAGATACGTCATGCCATACAGCGCCATCAGAGCATTCACCGCGCTATCACGGTCAATCTTACCTTCACCATGCTGCTCAAGGATATCCAATAGAGGCTTCACGCCCTGAGCACCTTGCGCACCCACCAGACCTGGAGGTGGCGCTGGCTCATCGGATTCACCGTTGAGCGCACGCTGCATGTTAGCTAATAGCTCAGTCGGATTCCCCGAGCTACTCAAGCTCGCATTCAACAGCTCCAGAGGAATCTCATCACGTTCAGAGATCTCACGCATAATGCTAATCTCACGGCTCGCCTTTTCCGCCACCTGCTCAAAGTCCGTGTCCATCTCCGCACAAAGATCCGTGCGGCTTTTCACACCAAGATTAATCAGCAGAGCCTCGGCCTGTGTCTGGTGGCCCACATCACCTGTGATGTGTGCACCAAATCGCCAGCTACCCTCTTGCCACTTCGGATGTCCGGGAATCTTCTTGGTCGCAATACCCAGCATCAGCACCTTGTTCTTCACCCGATCCAGAACAACATCCTGCAATCGGCGCTGGTAGGCCTCAAACACACGTTGCGCCTGCATCGTCTCCAGACGAGCCGTAACTCCACCAAACGCCGCCATATTGTAAACAAATCCATACGGAAGGTTCAGCCCGATCGCAATCTCACGGATAATCGCATCCACCAGCGCCATAAACGCGCCACTCGGCCTCTGCGCACCAGGAGCAAACGACACATCCTCGTCCTTCGATAACCGCTTCAAAGCACCGGGTGCTGCAGCCAGCGTGTTAGCACGCGCCGCACCATCGGTCTTCTTATTATCCCAAGACGTGGAGGCACCCGGATTCCGTGGATCCGCTGCCTTGATGAAGCCGGCAAAACTCGCCGCAAACTTCACCGCAATTTTTTCATACCCAAGCAGCTCATACAAATCCTTCGCGTGAGGCAAGGCCGGTGCCAACTTACTCACACCGTGGTATTGGTCCGCACTCGTCGGAAAAAACAAATGGATAAAACGCCTCGGCGTCACTGATCCCTCACGCGTGTATTGATTGGTCAGGCTACGCTTATAAATATCATACTTCGTGACCTCGCCCTTCTTACCAACGTGGATACCCATGATATTATCCTCCTCCTGAACCATCATCGTTGGATCCCCGATGCGGTCCGCCGTGATCGACTGCAGCCTCAGTTCACCATCCTCAACCCTCTCCACAAATCCATACTCACCATCACGGATACTCGCACGCAAACCCAGCTGAACCAATATCCCGAACCGATGCCTACCCGTAATGTCAGCACGCCCGCACCAGTCATGAAAATAATCCTCGTATGCCTTATCAATCTCCCGATCGCCCGTCGCAGAGCGATACTCCATCTTCTGGCACGTATATTGAACCACACGATCAAGAATACCCGTCACAAGACAAAGCTTCTCCTCCATCGCTCTACCCTCCCAGATCGCCTTGACCCGGTTGCGTTGCTTTTTCCAACCTTCCGCACCGGCCTGCTCAAAGAGCGTTGCGTCCTTGGAACGAGCACGCATCCCGCCACCACTGGAAAACTCCTTCAGAGCCTCACGGTCAATAGCTCTATCCATCGCCTTCCGCGGCGAAACAAGTCCAATCCCCTTCTCTAAAAAAGTCAATTCAGGCATACACTCAGCACACCTTGTCAATCACCCCTAAAAATCATCCATGTGATTATCACCAAAATCCACTTGGCCACTCAGCGCATTACCACCACCCGCGGATGACTTCCTTTCGTTACGGATCACCGTAAGCGCTTTCATCCGCCGCTCGAGCATCTGCAAATCCCGCTGATAGCTCTTACTCCCCGCACCCTGCGCCGTGTAAACATTACCAAGCTGCTTCTTCAGTTTCTCACGCTCCTCTGTTAGTTCCTCATCGCTGTAATCACGGTAAATCGTTTCCCAGTTGGCGCTCATACTACAATTCACCATGTCAAACCTCCCCAACACCCAACACTCAACACTCAAAATTCAACACTCTGCGGCTTGCAATAGCCGCAGTAAACACTTACGTAAGTGTATATGAGCAAAAACAAAAAATACCTCCTCGCCTATCTTGCCATCTTCGCCGCCCTCGGCATCACCATCTTCATCATCGATAAAGTCGTCTACCCGCATAACGATTCCTACCAACAAGACCAACTCAACAAAGACCTCCAAAAAGCCGAAAACCAACGCGCCGCCAAGGAAATGTTCGCAGATTAAAATTCTGAATATGTCACACCCCAAACCCCTTATACGTGACATGAAAACAATACCACAAACCCACACCATGGACGCCTCAGAAAAAGACAACTTCATGCGCTTCCTTCAGATCCTCACCGATACCGGAAACATCACCCACGCTCTCACCGAGTCAGGATGGACGGATCACCCAGACAACACGGACGGGAAAGAAAACCAGACCACAGACCTCACCGGCATTTCCCGATCGCACCTCCACCACTACACAGGAGAATCCGTCACCCTACCCCCATCCATCAAGGCATACATTAAATGCGCGGACGAGCCGCTCACCACCCAGGAACACAATTCCATCGCCATCGCACTCGAGAAGCACTACAAACTCCCCCCTGAATTCTGCATCATTGATACCAATGACGGCGATTTCTACCTTGAGCACAACCACGAATAACCACCACCATGCCATCACCACCACCCAAGACTCCTGACGCCGAAAAGAACCTCACCTACTACCCCGCATGGCTCAAGGAGCTCCAGACATACACAGACCAATACGGAGCCATCACCAACCTCTCCAATCACGTTGCTAAAAAACGCGGCAAGGAAATGAAGAACATCCGCCCCGTCGTCTCCAAGATCGTCAAAGGCCACCGCACCGCATCCCCCGAATACCTCCTCATTATCCAGGAGTGGATGAACAACCAAAATCCACGGACGGGAAACTGAGCCCACCAGGAGTCAGCTACCCAAGGAACCGGCCATCCAGGCCACACACCACATTCCCGCACGGCTATGCTTAACTATACATAGATAAGTATATGCTGTTTTTTAGAACTTGTTAGGTCAGTTTGTTAGAAGAAAAAGCTTACGTAAGCGCGAATGTGTCACGCGTCAAACCCCTTACTAGTGACAAGGCAATGCAAGCTTGCATCGCATCACACGAAACATTCTAACAAGTTGAATGTGTCACGCGTCAAACCCCTTACTAGTGACAAGGCAATGCAAGCTTGCATCGCATCACACGAAACATTCTAACAAGTTGAATGTGTCACACGTCAAACCCCTTACTAGTGACAAGGCAAACAATTACAATTTCAACTCGCTTTTGTAATTGCCTTGCAAGGCAATTTCTGGCATCATTTCCACGTTATGAAAAATACCACATACACCGAGAAAAACCGCGCTTTCAATCCCGCAACGCGCATTCTTGCGCGCAAGCAACGCTTGCGCTCTTACCCGCGACCAGTAACGGAAACGGAAAAACTAGCCACCGCGCAAGCGTGCATTGCGAAAGTCATACGCACGCTCGAAAGTAACGGCCTGAAAATTTCCGCCACGGATCGCGATGACGCAACGCAAGCGGGATTACTCGCCCTAACAAAAATCAATTTCTGGGATTCTGGAGTTGTCACAAAAGACACATTCCGCGCCATTTCCCGCGCCATTGAAGCCCGCGACTGCCTGCGATTGAATGCACGATGGGAAATTCAAACCGAGCAAGCCACGCTTGAAACAATCGGAGTTTTCCACGAATACGAAGAAACCGACAAATTAACGCGCAATACTCGCGATGCAATCCGCGCCTGTTTTGATGCCTTGCGTGCATCGCTTACAATTTCAGAATCCCGCAAGGCAAAGTCAGAGTTTCACGGCCACCGTAAATTTTTAATCGCTTGCATTGCCACCGCAACGGGAAAAGGAAACATCCCCCCCATAAATCCCGCTAATTTTCGCAAGCGTAAATCCCGCTTCATTGACTATCTAGCACAAGGCGCAAAGCAATTACACGCCACCTCTACACGTCAAGCATCGCTTGCGGCTGATATCGTCGCGCAACTTGAAAGAAATTTCGCCACTGCTTAAAGCCTAACAAACAAACAAACCGCGTGAACATTTCACGCGGTTTTTTTACGGCCTGATTTCCCGTCCGGATTCCCTCTCTACTCTCTCTCAAAAAAACACTTACGTAAGTGTTTCACAAACAATCACTATGAAAAACACCATGACAATCGAGGAGGCCATCGCACTCCCACCGTCCAAGATTGGTGATGCCTTTTACCAGCGGGTAAAGGATCGCACCAAAGCATTTATCGAGCAAGGAAAGCTCGCTTATGCACTCACGCAGAAAACTCTGCGCAAAGGCCAGTCCGTCCAGTCTATCCTCACCGATAAAGGCTGCCCAGCTGGATCAGTAGGCAACGCCCGCAAGGCCGCCGCCATCATCGAAGCTCTGGTCATCCCCGAGCATCTCACCGAGTCCGCCTTCGATAAGGTGGTCACATGGCGTATCGTCCGCTTTGCTAACAAGGTGCTTGGCCTCGACAAAGGAACCGCCCAGGTGATTCCCGCCGAGACCGTCGCCGAGATCATTGGCTCCGGTGCATCTTCCACCGAGATCGCCAATGAACTCGAATGCTGGCACGAGCACAAATGCTCACCCGCCGAGCATGAACAAAAGCTCAAGGACGCCGCCGCCGCGCAAAAAGCTGCCGAGAAGGAAGCTCAAGCCAACGCTGACGCCGTAGCTGAGGATGACGCCGAGGCCGATGCCGAGGAATCCACCGAGGAATCCACCGAGGAATCCACCGAGGATGATACCGAGGATGATACCGAGGAAACTCCCGAGGAAACTCCCGAGGATGCTCCCGAGGAATCCGCCGAGGAAACTCCCGAGGAAACTCCCGAGGCTCCTACGCCGATCGTCCAGCCTGAAACTCAGCCCGAAGGAGTTACCGTCGAAGCTGTTCTCGAAAGCATCATGCAAACCCGCCTTGATGCCACCGAGCTTGATGCCGATGGACTCAAGGCCGTGCTGAACGAAGTCAATGAATTCCAGCAGGAAATCATCGACGCTCTCGAAGCTGCCAAGCTCAAGGCCGCCGCATAGTCCCGCCCGAACACAAACCCAGGCCAGCCAGCACCATGCTGGGGGAGCCGTTAAACTCAGTATCGCCCCCCCGCGCATGTCAGTCGCGGCGGGGGCGAACTTTTTCCCCTCTTTTTTTTATCACCCAAGCCGTCCGAACCATGCCGCTGAAAACCAACACCGCCATCTTCTTTGGTGCTGAAGTCATCACCGAGGCCAAGCAGCCCATCACCGCGCCGCAAGCACGCGCCGCCATCCTTGATCGCCTGATCCGTATCTCCGACGACGAACTCCTCGAGGCCATCGATGAATCCGACAGCTACGATGAAAACCCCAACGCCCCGATCACTCAGCCAGTCCCGCCCGAATCCCTCGTCTTCATCCGCTACCGGCTCCCGTCCCTAGTGTCCATGCCATGAAATTCTCCACCGATTTCCTCGCCGCGCTCTACATCGTCGCCGCCCACGCCCTTTTCTCTGCCGCCTTCTTCCTTCTTACGCCATGACCGAACAACAAATCCTCGCATCCGCCGCCGAATCCGCACTCCCGACCTCCCTCGGAGAAGCCACCGAGATCGCCGAACTCTCCAAATACGGAACATTCGATTACGCCGTCCCGCTCGCTTGGAGCGATAAAAACCCCGATGCCAAGGCCGTCTGGCTCTACCCACGCAAACCCGGCTACCTCTTTGGCCGACCGCTCACCTACCTGGCCATCCTCCGCCTCGCCCGCCGCAAGTGCAAGGATGCCTTCGATCGCCTCCGCATTGATGCCGCCATCGCCACCTTCCGCCCTCACAAACTCACCGCCACCAATCTCCTCACGCTACTTAACGCATAAACACTTACGTAAGCGTTTCTAACACAAACTAACAATAACCATGTCACTGCAAAACAAATCCATCCTGATGGATATCACCCTCCACTCATTCGCCACCACCCGCACGGATATCCGCGTCACCGGTGAAGTCCTCCAGAACAAATCCGCCCAAGGGGATTCTGGCCGCTGGGTCACAAAACTTCTCCCCAAGGAAGCCACCCAGCCGATCGCCCAGATCGACGGCCAGATCCGCAAGCTCCACCGTCAGCAAACCCTGCCATGGTCGGACAAAGGCCCACGCATCCTGCCATCCGCCAACTTTGATAACTACATGGCCAAAATCCGCTCCCTCCGCCGCCAGCGTGAGGAACTGGTCGAAGCCTTCCGCCGCACCTACCCCGTCTATCTCAACGCCGCCCAGAAGAAACTCGGTGCCCTGTTCAACCCGGAAAACTACCCCTCCGCCGCTAACGCCGCTGAAATGTTCGAGTTCCAAATCAATGCCACCCCCGTCCCGCATGAGAATGACTTCCGCATCCAGCTCAACTCACCCACCGATCTCACCAACATCCAAAAAGACCTCAGCCAGCAAATCAAGGCCGCCGAGGAAAACGCCGTGGTCGATCTCTTCCAACGCATCGCCGAACCCCTCGCCCGCATGGCTGAACGCCTGTCCGACCCCGAGGCCAAATTCAAAAACACCCTCGTCACCAACATTGAGGAAATCACCAATCTCATCCCGTCCCTCAACGTCACCGACAACCCCCGCCTGAACGATCTCCACAGCACCATCAAATCGCAGCTCGCCCACTACACACCGGACGCCCTGCGCAACTCACCCGCAGATCGATCCACCGCCGCCACCAAGGCTCAGGCCATCCTCACCCAAGCGCAAGCTTGGATGAACCCACCCGCCGCTAACGCCGCCTAATTTCCAATACATGCCCGCAGCTTATCAGGGGGAGTTTCTCCGGAGTTATAAGAAGGAGCCGCGATCGCATGTCTAAAATTGTTATGAACTCCGGAAAATTCTCGAACAAACAAACATACAACCACCAATGAAACCAACACAGCTAACCAAGCTCCTCGCCCACTCCATCCGCAATAAAATGCGCGTCCTCGTCAAAGGAGCCCCGGGCATCGGAAAGTCCGATATCATCACCCAGGCCGCCGAGGCCGCCGAGGCCGATCTCGTCCTCATGCACCCCGCCGTCTCTGACCCCACCGACTTCAAGGGAATGCCCGCCGTCATCAAGGACGGGAAAATCAACCTCGCCGAGTTCCTGCCCTTCGGCGATCTCCGCAAGCTCCTCAAAGCCAAGTCCCTCACCGCCTGCTTCATTGACGATATCGGACAAGCCCCCCACGCCGTCCAAGCCGCACTCATGCAGCTCATCCAAGCTCGCCAGATCAACGGCCACTGCATTTCCGAGCATGTCGTATTCATCGGAGCCACCAACGACTCCTCACACATGGCTGGCGTCTCATCCATCCTCGAACCCGTCAAATCCAGATGGGATACCATCGTAGAACTCAACACATCCGTCGAAGACTGGAAAAAATGGGCACTCTCCCCCAAGGGTAACATGCCGCCCGTCCTCGTCGCCTTCCTCGAATTCCGCCCCGAGCTCCTCTCCAACTTCAAGGCCACCCGTGACCTGACCAACTCCCCCTCACCACGAACCGCCGCCGCCGTCGGCAACTGGCTCAACCAAGGCATCACCGACCACGAGATCCTCGCCGGTGCTGCTGGTGAGGCATTCGCCGCCGAGTTCTCCGGATTCCTCAAGACCTACCAAAACATGCCCTGCATCGACTCCATCAAAAACTCCCCCGAGTCTGCAAAGCTACCCCAAGACCCCGCCACACACTTCGCCGTCTGTGCCGCTCTCACCCACTTCGCTGACGATAACTCATTCCCCGCATTCCACACCTACCTCCAGCGCCTTGAATCCGAGTGGGAAACCCGCGCCATGCGCAGCATCATCCTCAAATCCCCCGAGCTCGCACAAACCCCCACCTTCATCCAGTGGGCATCCGCTAACGCCCAAGCCCTCGCGTAAACCATGAACTTCATCATCAGATCAAAACACTTACGTAAGTGTTCACACAAACAACACAGCATACGGTATGCGCTCGAGCTCTGGCTCATCGGCGGACTCATCGGAGCCGCTGCTGTCCTTATCCCCATCTACCTCAAACAGCCCGAGGCCATCACCACCATCATCCGCGCACTCACGCCATGAACCGCCACTCACCAAAGGAACGCATCTCCGCCTGCCTCCGCTCACTCATCCTTGACGAGCCATTCTTCGGAGCCCTCGCCCTCCACCTCGTCATCAAATCGGATGAATCCGTAGGCACCTTCGCCACCGATGGCACACACCTGTTTTACGCCCCGTCCTTCACCACTCAGCTCAGCGACAAGGAAATCACCTTCATCCTCGCCCATGAAGTCCTCCACTGCGCCCTTGGCCACCTATGGAGGCGCAATGACCGCTGCCCTGACAAATGGAACATCGCCTGTGACTACATCATCAACGATCAGCTCACCGAACACATCGCCAACGGCTGTAAAGTCATGGCCATGCCATCCATGGCACTCCATGACGTCCAATTCCGCGGCATGTCCGCAGAGGAAATCTACAACCGGATGCCACCCTCCGCAGGAAAGCCCCAGCCGCAGCCATGCGGAACCTTCACTGACCCACCGGAAGCCGATCCAGATGAAGACGGCGAGGACACAGACCAGCAAGGCTCCATCCAAGCACCCTCAACCATGTCCGAAGCCGAGTGGAAAATCGCCACCGTCCAAGCACAGAACGCACAGAACACATCAGGCCAAGGCAGCACCCCGGGCTCTCTCGATCGCCTCATCACTGAGCACATCACCCCCACCATCCCATGGCAGGACCATCTGCGCGAGTTCACCAATGCCATCACCCGGGATGACTACACCTGGTCCCGACCGAACGCCCGCTACGCACACACCGGCTTCTCATTGCCCACACTACACTCTGAGTCCATCGGAGATATCGTCATCGCCATAGACACATCAGGCTCCGTCAATGACTTCCTGCTCGCCAGATTCCTATCAGAAACCCAATCCCTGCTAGACACCGCCAAACCCGCATCCATCCACATCCTCTCCTGTGATACCCGAGTCAAAAACCCCAAGACCTACCACCACGGCGACGATCTTACAGAATACACCCCGCATGGAGGCGGAGGCACCGCCTTCGAGCCCGTCTTTGACCATATCCGCAAAAATAACATCGACCCCATCGCCCTGATCTACTTCACCGACGGATGGGGCTCATTCCCCTCAAATGAACCCCACTACCCCACCCTCTGGCTCCACTACGGAAGTGAAGTCGCCTACCCCTTCGGACAAGTCATCGATATCCCACCCGCACAACAAGACGCCTAACACCATGCCCAAAAACAACTACATCCAAAACGTCGTCATCGACGGCGAGCAAGATGAAAACCTCAGATCCGCCCGTGATGCCATCACCCACCGCATGGCCGTCCTCGCACACCGCCGATTGCTCCCCGAGACATGCTGGAGTAGCCCCTCAGATAATTGCTACATCATCTACGTCATACTAGGCGAACCCTTCCCACAAGGATACATCGACGTATGCACATTCAACTCCGCCACACAACAATCCGAGTTAGGCCCAACATCCATGGACACCCTTTTCGACGCCACTCCACTACCCCACGAATACATCAAAGAAAACCACCCCAAACTCTGGAATGATCCAGAAGCTTTCGACCTCCGAAACCGCACCACCTAACCCAAACAAACCAAAACCATGTTATCCACACCCATCATCCACGCCATCAATTCAGGTAAAATCGATGCCGACCTCAGCCAGATATCCGAGGCCGTCAAACAACGCCGCAAGGCCATCGAGCGGCAATTCTCCGCCACACTCGCACCCGGACAGATCATCACCCTGAACGATCGCATCCGCCCCAAACGACTCGTCGGAAAACAAGCCAAAATCGTCAAAGTCAACCAGACCACCGCATCCGTCAAACTTGTCGAGCCCGATCACCGATACCGAGGCGAAGTCCGCTGCCCCCTCTGCTACATCACCGCATAACCGCCATGCCAGAAGAAGACGATAACGAACCCCACATCGAGTTCACCGTCCAGTATGACGCTACACTCGCCCAAACCTACTTTAACGAGTCCTTCAGCGTCGCCGAGTCAAGCGGAGCTAGAGGCTACGACATCTACGAATACACCGAAAACGGTAACATCTCACCCAAATTCGATGGCTCCATGGAGCAATTCTACCAATTCAATAACGCTGACAAAAGCGAAATCTTCGCCCTCATCTATCAGGAAAAGTGCGATAACTACCCCGGATTCGATGGAATGCGCGAATTCATCCGCGATACCGATATCGCCAACAACCCCATCGATGCTCTCATCGAATTCCTTGGAGAATCCTACTCCGTCAAAGAAGCCATCGCCGACGAAATCGAGCCAGCCCTCGAACTGGAACTCGAATCAAGATTCACCGTCATCAACACCACCGGCCACTGCCAAGGAGACTTCGCCACCGTCATCGTCAACACCGCCAAATACGAAAAAAGAGCTGGATGCAAACTAGAAGGAAAAGCCCTCCAGTCGCTCAAGACGGACATTGACAACCTCTTCTGGAACCAGCCCATCTACGCCCGACTCGAAATCGACGACGAGGAAATCTGCTTGGACGGAATGCTCTCGAATTCCTACCGATGGAACCCCGATGAAATCATCCAAAACCTCAAAGACCTCCCCAGAAAAACCCTCGATCTCATCAAAGAGCTCATCCCATCCGAACCCGAATACGCCAACTAACAAAATCATGTCAGATAACAATCCAACCTTTGGAAACTGCCCCTTTTGCAAGTCCGATAACATCACAGGAGGCTCTTGGTCTGCCGAAGCTGGAAGCTGCTCACAAGAAGTCTCATGCGAGGACTGCCACAAAAACTGGTATGAGTGCTACACCGCCAGCGGATATGCAGAAATGCACCACCCATTACCACAACCAACGGACGAGACAGCCCTCGAAGCATGGATCCGCCTCCAGTGCGATTACGATGACGTCTGCGCCCTCTACTACCCGTCCACCCAATACCTCGTCATCTACCCATTCTCTGAATCCCTCGAAGACGAACTCAACGGACGCCAAGACGATACCCCCTACTGCGAAATCCACACATCAGACGGCCTCAATGAAATCACCATCCGCAACTTCGAGGTCGTCAACGAAGACGACTAACAAAACACTTACGTAAGCTTTTACACAAACAATAAAATGATACCTATATCCACACACAAGACGATCCTGCTTCAAGCCTTATCCTACGTCCTATGCGAACCCGATGAAGGGTCTTCCTGCCTCAAGGAATACAACCAACTCAAAAAAATCGAGAACTCGAAATTTGGCTCCAGTGAACAAAAACGCGCGATCGCTTACTTCGACGGAACGCCCTGCCAAGCTTACGAACACCTTCCCGAAGAAATACTCTACCAGGAAGTTACCGCATGGCGGGACGCCATCCTCAGCGGATACCAGGCCGCTATGAAAACCGTGGAGCCCGTCGTCCACAACTTACAAGACCGCCTAGAACAATGGGTAGAGATCGCAGACAAGGAGGACCAGCGCGAGGAGGATACCCAAGCCATAGACGCCGCTAAGAAGCTCTTCCCACCCATCACACCATGACCAAAGCCGCCGCCATCACCGAAGCTCAGAAAATCGCCAACAAGGAACACATCACCATGCTCGTCTATCGCGACCCCATCGGCAGTGGCGAGCAGGAGGGTTTCGACACCCCATGGATGTTCGGTCCCCTTTCCCAAGCAAAGTATTCCCCCCACAGAGAAAAAGAGCACGATACCATCATCAAACCGGAATAGCCTGAATACGTCACACCCCACACCCCTAACACCTGAACCCGCCATCGCAAGATGCGCGGGCTTTTTATTACACCCCACCCAACACCACCATGTTCTACCTCGCCAACATCACCGCAAACATGCAGATCGAAACCCCCGAGGAACCCCCCGAGCTCTACCCGAC
>Ga0222717_10000527_pt1 | contig 32819 bp, 38 predicted proteins | sample C33_18DmetaG_FD_165053 | JGI IMG/M metagenome (GOLD analysis project Ga0222717, IMG submission 165053) | Estuarine water microbial communities from San Francisco Bay, California, United States - C33_18D | ecosystem: Environmental > Aquatic > Marine > Unclassified | place: USA: California... | reverse complement strand
GGGTTTTGAGAAAAGTTAGAATAACAGGTCGCCCTGTTTTAAAAGCACCTATCAAAGATCTCTTCTTAAAAGCAACGGTGAACGGATTTTTTAAACATAAGGCTGGGAAATTCGTCCCTACCAAAGTAGGACGGCTCATTAATCTTGACCACGCTGATATCTTAAGATATTATAATTCTGTTATACAAGGAATCCTAAATTTCTATTCGTTTGCAAACAATAGGAAGTCTCTCGGTAGTCTAGTTCATGGTTTAAAATTTTCATGTGCACGGACTTTAGCTTTAAAATATAAACTACGTTTTGCTTCTAAGACGTTTAGTCGATTTGGCGGTAAGTTGAAATGCCCTGATACGGGGTTGGAACTTTTTATCCCAAAAACTTTCCGTGCAAAAAAAGAATTTATTATAAATGCATCCATTCCCGATGAATCTCTGTTTAAGAGTTGGAATAATAAGCTTACCAAAAGTAGTTTATTTAAGTATTGTGTGATATGCGGCTCGAGTTGTCAAGTCGAAATGCACCACGTTCGAAAGATTAAAGATTTAAAGTTTAAAGCTCGTGGGGGTAAAATGGATTTTTTACTATGCAAATAGCCTCCATTAATCGTAAACAAGTTCCACTATGTCGAACTCATCATAAAGCCTTACATAAGAACAAACTTTCCTCTCTAGAACGACAACAATTCAAAGTTGGATTAGAACGTTTAAAATAAATTAAAGAGACTTGTTTCTAATTGTCTCACTTGTTATATTAGTTTAGTATTGAGAGCCGTATGACATGAAAGTGTCACGTACGCGTTCGGAGGGACTGTGGTCAATTCTACTTTGGTAGTTAACTAAGGTATTAATTTACTATGGTTGCCCACGGGACCCTACTGATCCTGCCAGGTTTTGGTATTATCAGTCATATTGTTGTTAGTACCGCAAAAAAACCTATTTTTGGTTATATTGGCATGGTTTATGCGATGTTTTCTATTGGTGTTTTAGGGTTCATTGTATGAGCCCACCACATGGCGCGCGTATATATGGCGCGTGGGAAAGTTGTCTGTTCAGAATTTGACACTTGAGAAAGACTAGCTGCGTCTGAGGTTAACTCATTTGTAGTAAAGCACTTGTCTAAAGGGAGAAGATCTACTATATCACCACGTATAGTATATTTCACATCCACCTTAATGTGGAATTGATCCATCCCCATCTTTGAGATTTGCCGGGTTAATAAAATGAAGGCTAGAATATTGGGTGCGTGTGCCACCGTACAAGTAAATTTTTATAAATTTCCGAGTATTGTAATAACGAATGGTCTACAAACATGTGGTAGATCTGTCTGAACCGTTATTACACTAATGACAAAAGTAATAACTAATTGTCTGAAAAATATTGCCGACCCTAAGCAAATCGTTGTACATCCCACGTATAACCGAAAGGTTAAATCTCGTCTAAGATACGTCATGCCCGGTTCCCTAATTGGAATTGGGACAAGGAGCCCCGTGTTGGCTCGTAATGCTACGCATTGCGAATTAAAGGGGGCACGTTATTTCGCTCGTAATTTTTCTACTGATGGCCCTGATGGGTCTTCAGAGACTATTGCACAGGAACTAAAGCAATTACGTTTATGTTCCATTAAAAACAATATTGATGAGGTTAACAAAATCGTTAAATCTCTTCTAGGTAACCATGATTTTTGAATCTACTGTTATGAAAGTATTAGAAGCAATCCCGGGGTTCACAGTCCTGGAGGTAGCTCTCTTGTCGGAAAGACGGTGACTCTAGATGGTATTAACCTAGATTTTTTCCAAAAACTTTCAATTCTCATCCCTAAAGGTAGGTTTTCTTTTGGGCCTACTCGGAAAGTTGATATTCCAAAACGAAATGGCGGTACCCGCCCTCTTGGGATTGCTGATTCCAGAGATAAAATTGTGCAAAAAGGTATGGCCGTTATTCTTGAACAGCTATCTGAACATAGATTTCATGAGTGCAGTTTTGGATCTCGTAGAGGGAAATCAACTCACGACGCTTTGGCATATATTAAAAGAAAAGTTCCTTCCGGCATGTGAGCTATTGAAGGTGATATCAGTAAGTGTTTTGACAGTTTTAACCACAAACGGTTGGTTTCTCTTGTTAAAAAAAAGTATGTTAGTGAACAAGTTTTTGTTGACTTACTTTATAAAGCTTTAAAATCAAAAATAATTTCTATTAATAGTTCATTTATTAATAAGATTGGTACTCCACAAGGCTCTGTCGTTAGCCCTATTTTGTCCAACATTTATTTGCATGAGCTTGATTGCTTTATAAATGAAAATGAAGTTATGGATAAGTTCCGTAAAGGGAAACCTGCGTATACTAATCCAAATTTTGTGTCATCCATTAAATTTTCCCAAGCGGAACTCGATGAAGCTGAGAACGTTAAAAAGACGAAAGGAAAACTAAAATATTGGAAATTTTTACAAAAACTTCGAATTTCTAAAATAAAGTTAGCTGAAAAAAAAGGCATACAAAGACTTATATATAAGGGTACCCACCGAAAGATTGCCTATGTTCGATATGTGGATGATTTTATCATCTTTGTCTGAGGAACTAAAAAGGATTGTTTAGAAATTACGACTCTCGTATCTAAATTTCTCAAAAGCAATCTTGACTTGAACCTTTCGGATAAAAAAACTCACATCACATATCTAAAAAAAGATAAGGCCAAATTCCTTGGTTTCGAAATTTGGCAGTCTGCATCTCGTATACCTTCTTCTAAAAAAGATGTCAATCCTTTGGGAAAAATTGATAGGATCAAAATGAATTCTAAACATCGGGCCTTTATTTTTCAAACCCCACGGCTTAGAATTACGTTTAGTATGAAACCTATCCTTTCTAAACTTGTTGACAAAGGACTTTTACGCTATAAAGGCGGAAAATTCTTTCCAACAAGTTATAAGGCTGCACTACAATATGACATCGCTAATATTGTAAGTTATATTAGTCGGGTTTTCCGGGGCATATCAAATTACTATGGGTTTGCTCACAATTGGTATGATGCCAAAACAATTTATAATTATTTTGGTCGTTTTTGTGCTGCTATGACTATTGCGCACAAAACCAAAAGTAAAGTTCCCAAAGTCTTTAAAAAATACGGACCTAACATTAGTGTCAAAAATGAGCATGGCAAAGAAATTGCTAAATTTGGTGTTTTATCCAATTCTCAGTTTAAACGTAATATTAAAGGTTATATGCCCTCAAAGTTGTGTGTAACTGACATAGAACAGTTACTTCTTGCTAATTTACGTATAGCAAAAAAACAAATTGTACGTCAACCGTGCGTTTTTTGTGGCGACACAAATAGCGTAATGCATCATATTAAACATGTGCGTAAGACTCTGCAGAAAATGTCTCCTGGCAGTTATAATTATTACTTAGAGGTGATGCGATTAACGAATCGCAAAACTATCCCAGTTTGTTCTCATCATCATAACCTCATTCATTCAGGTAAATATGATGGTGTTTCTTTAAAAAAAGTTTTCGATAACTTCAAAAAAGAAGGAATCGGTTTCAATAAAAAGAAAGCAGAAGCGCTTATCGAAAAAGCGTCCTTAAGCTCAGATTATGAGATTAAATAAAATATTGTTTAGAAATAGCCGGAGAGCTTTGCGAAGGGAAACTTTCACGCTGAGTTCGGAGAGAAGTTCTGTGAGCTAACTATAGTTTGCGTTTCTTACTCTACTTTACGGTTGGTTTAGATATAGACACTAGAGCTTATTTTACTGCAGCGACCATGATAATTGCAATTCCAACAGGAATTAAAATATTTAGTTGACTAGCTACTTTATGAGGTGGCTCGATTGACTTAAGAACACCAGGTCTTTTTGCAATTGGTTTTATCTTTTTATTTACTGTAGGTGGTGTAACTGGAGTTGTTCTTGCAAATTCTGGTATAGATATAGCATTGCATGATACCTATTATGTAGTCGCTCACTTTCATTACGTGCTGTCTATGGGAGCAGTTTTTTCTATGCTTGGAGGTCTTTATTTCTGGTTTGAAAAACTTACTGGAGTTCGGTATTCTGAAATACTAGGAAAAATTCATTTTTGAAGTTTTTTCGTTGGAGTGAATTTAACTTTTTTTCCAATGCATTTCTTAGGGGTTGCAGGTATGCCAAGACGAATTCCTGATTATCCTGATGCGTATTTTACATTTAATAAAATTGCTTCTTGAGGTTCTTATATCTCTGCAATATCTTCATTGTTCTTCTTTTATGTTGTATTTGAAGCTTTTTCATCAAATAAAATTAATAAAAAAAATTACTAATCATTGTCAGTTCAAGTTTTATTTTTTTTAGAGTTAATAAGAATATGATTTTTATAACACAATGTGATAGTCCAGCGCTTTGGCAAACTTACTTACCTGACCCTGCTAGTATTACTATGGAAGGTATTTTGATTTTTAACAAACATTTATTATTTTTGTTAACGGTAATTGTTTTGTTTGTTGGTTGATTATTATTTTATACTATATATTATTTTATAGAATATAATAATAAATTTAGCTCAAAATTTGTTCATTCTAAAGAACTAGAAATTGTTTGAACTTCTATACCAGCTCTAATACTTTTAATATTATCTACTCCTTCATTCACTTTATTATATGCGATGGATGAAATTTCTGAGCCAGAATTAACTTTAAAAGTTTTAGGTCATCAATGATTTTGAAGTTATGAAATTTCTGAGTTTAATTCTTGTCAAAAACAAGATCAAAGTTTAAAATATGTTTGTTATATGATGGTTTTAGATGGATTACCTACTACCAAGCAAGGGTATTTTAGATTACTAGAAACTAATAAAAGAGTTATCTTGCCGACAAACACACACTTACGGCTTTTGGTTAGTGCAGCCGACGTGTTGCATAGTTGAACAATCCCATCGTTTGGCTTAAAAGTAGATGCGTGCCCAGGTCGATTAAATCAAATGAATCTATTCATCAAACGGATAGGCGTTTTTTTTGGTCAGTGTAGTGAAATTTGTGGTGTAAATCATGGTTTTATGCCTATTGTTATTGTTTCTTTACCAACAACACAATTCCATCATTATATAATGACTAAATTAGAACTAAATTAAGTTCGATTAATAGATTTTTCTATTTGATTGTTTAGAATTTATTGTGAGCATATCGTTTTTTCAATGGTATTTTTTTGTAATGCTTGTTTTTCAGGTTAAAATCCTGTTATCTTTTATGTATTCTAATCTAAAATTTTTTTTTAAATTAACTAGAAAATTTCCTTCAACTGAGAGAATTGTGTCTCCTTTTTGCTCAAAAGGATTTGTAACATATGAAAAATAAAATTCGTTTCAAATATTTAAAAACCAAGCATAGTTGGCATTTGGTAGATCCTAGCCCTTGACCATTATTGGCATCTTTAGGTGCATTTTTTATGACTTCAGGTACCGTATTGTACATGAATAAGTTTCTAGGAGGGGGTCAGTTAGCTTTAATTGGCTTTTTTGTTCTTTTATATGTTATGTATACTTGATGAAGAGATATTATAAGAGAAGCAACGTTTGAAGAGCAACATACAGTATCTGTTCAGCGGGGTTTGCGATTAGGAATGATTTTGTTCATTGTTTCAGAAGTGATGTTTTTTTTTGCATTCTTTTGAGCTTTTTTTCATTCAAGTTTATCGCCAGTTTATAATTTGGGAGGTGTTTGACCACCAGAAGCAATACAAACAATCCAAACTTCAGGAATTCCTTTAACTAATACATTTTTTCTTTTAAGTTCCGGTGCTACAGTGACTTGGGCACACCACGCTATTATAGTAAGAGCAAAAAAACAAGCAATTGTTGGGCTATTATTCACAATATTTCTAGCTACTATTTTTACTTTGTTACAAGGAATGGAGTATGTAGAAGCACCATTTAATATTAATGATAGTGTTTTTGGTTCATGTTTTTATATGGCCACCGGCTTTCATGGTTTTCATGTGTTTATTGGTACTTGTTGCTTAATTGTGTCTCTTTTACGTATTGTTTATAACCACTTTACATCAACACACCATTTTGGTTTTGAATCTGCAGCTTGATATTGACACTTTGTAGATGTAGTTTGACTATTTTTGTTTATTACTGTTTATTGATGAGGAGGTATTCATTAACACACAAAAACGTTAATTTTTCATAAGTTTCTTATGGATTGTTCAATTTTTAAATACCCAAGGAAAATAGTTCAGTTGGTAGAACAGTGGTTTTCAAAACCAAAGGTCAAGGGTTCAGATCCCTTTTTTCCTGAAACGTTAATTATCACTTTGTATGGTACCACATGCTTGCAACTTATCTGCTCGTTCAGGACATTTTTCTTACTCCACGTGATTACTGTCAAGGAAGAGCAATTGGTTCGCTCGCTAGGCTCATGTTCTAGAGGTTGTAAGTTCAAATCTTACCTTTGACAATTATTTTTTAAAAAATAGCTCAAACCTATTTTAATTTTATGAATTCAAGCTATGACCTGAAACCTAGTATTTTTGGCAAATTTGCAAATTTAAAATATTCAAATGAATATAGTAACTCAAATTTTATGTCTTCTTTTGTTATCAAAACACTAAGATGAGGTAAAAATTATTTATTATCGATTTTAGATAGTCACTTAATACATTACCCAAGCCCGTTAAATTTAACATATGCTTGAAGCTTTGGATCTTCGGCAGGAATTTGTCTAGTTATTCAGCTTTTATCTGGAATTTTTTTAGCTATGCATTATACACCGCACATTGATCTTGCTTTTAGTAGTGTTGAACATATTATGCGAGATGTAAATAATGGTTGATTAATCCGATATATTCATGCGAACGGCGCTTCAATGTTTTTTATTGTTGTGTACTGCCACATTTTTCGTGGGTTATATTATGGCTCTTACATGCAACCAAGACAGTTGCTTTGATGTTCAGGTGTTCTTATCTTTATTTTAATGATGGGAACAGCGTTTATGGGTTATGTTCTTCCTTGAGGTCAAATGAGTTTTTGAGGTGCCACAGTTATTACAAGTTTAGTAACGGCAGTTCCAGTTGTAGGGCAATCTATCGTTGATTGACTTTGAGGAGGGTTCACTGTAAATAATGCAACATTAAATAGATTTTTTAGTTTACATTTTTTCTTGCCATTTATAATTGCTGCTTTAACTATTATTCACTTAGCACTTCTACATAAAGATGGATCAAATAATCCATTAGGTGTAGATAGTACTGGTGATAAAATCCCATTTTATCCTTATTATGTAATAAAAGATGTATTTGCTTTTTTTTGTTTTTTAACTTTTTTTGGGGTTTTTGTTTTTTATTTCCCAAATGTATTAGGTCACCCAGACAATTATATACCAGCGGATCCTATGCAAACACCAGCACATATTGTTCCCGAATGGTATTTTTTACCGTTTTATGCGATTTTAAGATCTATCCCAGATAAACTTGGGGGTGTAGCTGCAATGGGGGGTGCTCTTATTATTTTGTTTTTAATCCCATTTACAAATACATCTGAAATTAGAAGTACAACTTTTAGACCTATTTTCAAAATTTTCTACTGGTTACTTGTTGCTGATTTTTTACTATTAGGTTGAATCGGTCAAAAACCTGTTAAAGATGTTTATGTCTGAGTAGGCCAAGTTGCAACAGTGTTTTATTTTCTATTTTTTCTTGTTTTAATTCCTTTAATAGGGACTATTGAAACTAAGTTAGTTTCTCATAATGTTAAAAAAGATAGTCTATCATAGATCTAGTCGAATTTTTTAGTCCGTCTTTCTTTATTCAAATTGACAAAATATAAATGACATTAAAAAAAAAGAATTTGTTAAAAAAAATAAAAAACTTTACGATTAATTTTGGGCCGCAGCATCCAGCAGCTCATGGTGTACTACGGTTAGTGTTAGAACTTAATGGAGAAATAGTAAGTCGAGCAGATCCCCATATAGGTCTATTGCATAGAGGTACAGAAAAGTTAATTGAATATAAAAATTATGTTCAAGCATTACCATATTTTGATCGTTTAGATTATGTTTCTATGATGGCACAAGAACATAGTTACTGTTTAGCGATTGAAAAACTTTTTAACTGTAAAATACCAAAACGTGCTCAATATGTTCGGGTACTTTTTGCTGAACTTACTCGAATTTTAAACCATTTGTTAGCAGTTGGGTGTCATGCCATGGATGTTGGTGCAATGACTCCTTTTTTATGAGCTTTTGAAGAAAGAGAAAAATTAATGGAATTTTACGAGCGTGTTTCAGGTGCGCGAATGCACGCAGCTTATTTTAGACCTGGTGGATTACAAGTTGATATCCCAAAAGGTTTATTAGATGATATTTATATGTTTACTGAGCAATTTACTTTACGATTAACTGAAATGGAAGATATGTTAACAGAAAATAGAATCTGAAAGCAACGGTTGGTTGATATTGGTGTTGTAACATCTGAGGATGCTTGTCAGTGAGGGTTTAGTGGTGTTATGCTGCGTGGTTCTGGTGTTTATTGGGATTTACGTAAAAGTCAGCCTTACGAAATTTATGACAAACTTAAATTTGAAATTCCTGTTGGAACTAATGGTGATTGTTATGATCGATATTTGATTAGAGTTTTTGAAATGAAAGAATCACTAAAAATAATTGAACAATGTTTAAATTCAATGCCACTTGGTTATATTAAAACAAATGATTTCAAAGTTTCACCCCCAGTCAGAAGTGAAATGAAGCAATCAATGGAAGCATTAATTCATCATTTTAAGATGTATACTCAAGGAGTTATAATACCTAGTAGTGAGACTTATATTGGAACAGAGGCGCCAAAAGGAGAGTTTGGGGTTTATTTAATATCTGATGGTACAAATAGACCCTACAGATGTAAAATTAAAGCTCCAGGATTCAATCATTTACAAGCTTTGGATTTTATGTCAAAAGGGCATTTAATTGCTGATGTTGTTACGATTATAGGAACTCAAGATATTGTATTTGGGGAAGTTGACCGATAAAATTATTAAAATGTATTCGAATATAAAATCCTTAAAAACTTTGCAAATTTTTTCAAATGGTTGCATTTACGTTGATTCTTTATCTTACATAAAGACTTATAAAAAATATAACTTCTTTAAAAAGAATTTGTTTGTCAATTTTTTAAAAAAGAATCAACTTGCGTCAACCAAATCAAATTTTTTTTATACAAAATATCGAAATCAAATTGTTAAAAATTTAATAAATGAACTCACAGTTAATTGTAAAAAATATTAAAAATTTAGTTAAATTATGCCCTATAGAAAAAATTCAACTTTATGGCCAAGAAGTAGTATTAGTTGTAAAATCGCAACTGTTATATGATCTCTTACTATTTTTTAAGTACCATGTATCGTATCAATTTAATATTTTAACTTGTATTACTGGTGTAGATTATCCCAACAACAAGTATAGATTTAAATTAGTCTACGATTTATTAAGTATTCGTTATAATATTCGTCTTAGGATTAAAACATTCACTCACGAATTGGTTGGAGTTGAGTCGTGTGATCAGTTATATTTTACTGCTGGTTGGTACGAGTGTGAGATTTGAGATATGTATGGTGTTTTTTTTAAAAACCATTCAAACTTAAAACGAATTTTAACTGATTATGGTTTTGAAGGCCACCCACTTCGAAAAGATTTCCCATTAAGTGGTTTTGTCGAAATGAAATACAATGAAACAGAAAAAAGAGTAATAAATGAATCTATAGAGTTATGTCAAGAATATCGTACATTTAAATTTTTATCTCCTTGATAATTATTCTAGATATTAATGAAAAAACAAACTCAAAAAGATAAGCGAATAAGAAAACTTTTTAATAGACGCGAATTAAATTATATTATTTTAAAAAGTATAATTAAAAATGAAAATTTATCTTTAATTACAAAATGAAACGCAATATTGAAGCTATCAAGTTTGTCAGGAAGTCATAATAAGACTAAGTTTGTTAACAGATGTGTTTTAACTAATTCTAAGGCCAAACTTAACAAAACTTTTAAAAAATTTTCAAGATTAAGTTTATTGCGGCTAGCAAGATCTGGCGCGATATCTGGGCTAAAAAAAGCGTCTTGATAAAAAGTAAACTAAAAATGATTTCATATTTTTTTTCTTCAACAAATTTTTTCTGTTTGAATAAATTATTACTTTGTAGTGAGCATTTTCATTTAAATACTTCGTTGTTTTACAATGAATACAGTGTTATTTTGACTTTTTTGTTTGTTGCCATTGCATTGTCTATTATTATAATATTATTTTCATATATTTTAGCCGTTCAAAACCCAGAAACTGAAAAGTTGTCTACTTATGAGTGTGGGTTTGAACCATATGAAGATGCACGCCACACTTTTGATGTTAAATTTTATTTAGTTGCTATTTTATTTATCGTTTTTGATATTGAAACTATGTTTTTAATCCCTTGAACTAATGTATTAGGGCAATTAGATCTTGTAGGGTTTTGATCTATGATTGACTTTATGTTTGAATTAGGTATTGGGTATATTTACGTTTACTGCATAGGTGCATTAGATATACATTAATTTTTTATTCTTTTATATCACAAGAAAGGTGACTGAGAGGTTTAAAGTGAAGATCTGCTAAATCTTTGTATAATTTTTGTTATGCCGTGGGTTCGAATCCCATCCTTTCTTTAAATTCGAAAACTTATGCAATGTTTTATTTTTGTTTTAGTGGAATATAGCCAAGTTGGTAAGGCCTTCGTTTTTGGTACGAATATTCAAAGGTTCAAATCCTTTTATTCCAATAAATAATTTGTTTATAATTGCTCCAGATAAAAGTCTTCATCGTCTAGTGGTTAGGACATCGCCCTTTCACGGCGACAGCACGGGTTCAAATCCCGTTGAAGATATAAGTTAAAACCCTGTAAATAAAGATATTAACTTTTTAATGCTTTTTAGAAAAAATTAGTATTTAAAGTTTGTGTTATTTAGACGAGATAATTTTGAACATTGTATCATTGTAGATGAGTATTTACTGTTAATATCCTTACCGTCTATATAAAAATCATTTAACCAAAACCTAATTTGCGATTTAAAAATTTTTTTTTGTGCTTTTTTGAACTTAAAATTTTTTAAATGAAATCCGGTAATCTTTTTAAGAAATTGAAATGCTAAATTATTTAAATTGGAAATAGCATAATGCTGTAACCCTACGTAATTTTTAAATTGATAAACATTTTTTGAGTTGAATACAATTTTATTGTTTCTAAAAAAATTTGTAATAAACAATAATTTTTTAGAATAAGAAAAGACCTTTCTTATAATTTGTCAATCATTTTTTGCTTGACCCAAAGGTGTAATTATTTTAACAGTTTTGTTAAAAGTTCCCTCAGTGTTTATATATGTTCCTGAATTTTCAAAAAATACAGTGTTAGGTAAATGAAGGTGGTTATTTATGTTAAAACCTTTTTTTAATTTTGTTAATTGTTTTACTTCTAAGTTATTGTCTTCTGTTATTAATAATTTATTTTTGTGTTTGTAACTTTGAAAAAAGTTCAATAATTTCAAGTTTAATAATTTTTTGATATTGGGTGTTGAAAAGGAACTGTTGATAAAATAAATTCCTGCAGAATTTCTAAAATCTTTATTTTTTATTGTTTTTAAATTATTAAAATTAGCAAATCCTACATCATTTAAAGTGGTACTTAAAATATTTAATTGGCTTTGGCTATTACATTGCGAATACAAATTTATATGCTTTGTTAAAAATTTTATCATATTCGATAAACCGTAAGCATCTTCTCTTTTGAGTATTTCTGTACTAGAAATTAATATAGGATTTGAAGAATTTATAAGTTCTTGACAAAATAAATTATTACCTTCTACTAAAGATTTTAGAATTTGAACATTGCTGCTGAGTGTAGTGTTAGAAAATGTTAAATTAAATAAAGAACCAAGAGTAACTACTTTAAAATTTCCTTTCAAATATCGTGATTTAAGTTTTAAATTTAGTTTAGAAGCTTCATAACGAGGATTTATTCCTAGCAACAGACAGGTGTCTGCTGATAAAAGGCTATTCTCATTCAAACTCGAATTTAGTAAATAATTTTCTTCTAAGTCAATGTTTAAGTTAGTAGATTCAGATTGTCTAAGTTTAAAAAATGAATGTTTGTGAGTTAAAACACGTAGTAAGTTTAAAACCTCAATATTTATATTTTTATTTAAACAAATTGTGATACTGCAAGTATGAAAATAATGTTTTAATAAATGGTTTTGAAAGTAAAGTGTACAAAAAAACTCTTTAAATAATTTTTGTCACGATAGATTTACGGATGACTCTTTTTGATTTTTGTTTAAAAAACTATAAATTATTCTTTCAGGAGAAAACATACCATCAAATGAAAATCGAGTTTTATCAGAAATTCAATTTGTCTTATAAGTTGCTTCTTCATATCCAGGTAAAATTTTTATTATTTGATTATTTTTTAAAAAAAGTTGAACAGGCGTTCCAAATCCATCCGAAAAATCAATAGAAGCTACATTTTTTAACTCTCAATTTCGATTTACAAAAGGATAGGGTTTCGATGTTAATGCGCCGACAGGGCATAAATCAATAACGTTGCCAGATAATTCAGATTGAAAAATTTTTTCAACATAAGTACCAATTTCACTTTGTAATCCTCTTCCAAACATTCCTATATCTTCTACTCCAGCGATTTCAGCAGCAAAACGTACACATCTCGTACAATGAATACATCTTGTCATTACAGTTTTGACAATAGGACCAATATTTTTGTCTAAAACGACACGTTTAAAGCTATAGAATCTTTTTTTAGTTAACCCAAAGAACAGAGATTGGTCTTGTAAATCACACTCACCACCTTGATCACAAATGGGACAATCTAATGGGTGGTTTAATAACAAAAACTCTAAAACATTTTCACGAGCTTTTTTAACTAAAGAACTGTTAGTGTATATATCACCATTTGCTAAACAAGATTTTGCGTTCATTGCACACGAAACGATGGGTTTAGGAGAGTTTTTTAGTTCTACAAGGCACATACGGCAATTTCCTGATATAGATAAATTTTTATGGTAGCAATAATGTGGTACATTAATTCCTAATGTTTCACAATATTCAATAAGAGGTGTATTTTGTTTTCAAAAATTATTATTTGAATTATTTTTAAATTCTAAATCATAATTAAATTTTATATTATTTATATGAAAGTATTTCAAAATTATAAAGAATTGAGGAAACGTAGCTTCAAATGGTTAAAGCGTCGACTTGTCACGTCGAAGATTGCTGGTTCAAATCCTGTCGTTTCCGTTTTATCAAAAGTTAACCTTTAATGTTTTTTATTTTATCTATTCTAATAGTATTTTTCAATCTATAGTAAATAGTTAATATTGCTAACCCTATTGCAGATTCTGCAGCAGCAATTGTTAGTATGAATAAAACAAACACATAACCGGTAATGTCATCTAAGTATATAGAAAAAATGACAAAGTTTAAGTTTATTGCCAATAACATAAGTTCAATTGACATTAATGTTATTAATATATTTTTTCTATTTAAAACAAGCCCTAATACTCCAATTAAAAACAAGGCTATAACAATATTTAAAATGTAGTTTAAATTTAAAATTATCATGTATATAGTATCAAATTATGGGTACATTGGGGCTTGAACCCAAGACCTGTGGATTAAAAGTCCAATGCTCTACCAACTGAGCTACGTACCCATATAATTTCTTGTTGCAGAAATATTATAATGCAAAAAGAATTAAAAATGCCATCATTAATGAGAAAAGAGCGATAGCTTCGGTTAATGCAAAACCTAAAATAGCAGTTTTAAATAATTCATCTTTTAAAGAAGGATTTCGTGAAATTCCAATTACTAATGCACCAAATACGGTACCAATTCCTACTCCAGCTCCTGCTAGTCCGATAGTTGCTAAACCAGCTCCTACAAATTTAGCTGCTTGTAATAACATGTAAACATAACAAAAATGTATTTATCTTTTTCGGTGGCTTTAAAGCAGCTTTCAAAATTCAACTTTGAGATTTTAAAGGTCCCATCAAATTTTTAAACTTTAAAATAATTATAAAGGTTTTAAAAGTCTTTGCAACAATATTGTTTTTGATTTTGTTATAATAAAATTACTGTTCTAACGGGTAATTTTGCACCCCCTGTTTCAAAAGCTGTAATTGCAATGTTTCTTGATATACCACATATTTCAAACAAAACTGTACCAGCACTAACCTTCGCGGCCCAATGAGATACGGCACCTTTGCCTTTACCCATTCGAACTTCTATAGGCTTTGCTGTAATAGGAATCGATGGAAACACTCGTATTCAAAGTTTTCCTTTTCGGTTTAGCTTTCTTACAATAGCTTGTCGTGCAGCCTCAATCTGACGAGACGAGATAGTCCCAGATTTTGCAGCTTTTAGTCCAATGCTTCCAAATTTCAGCTTATTAGAACGAAAGTCAAGTTTTGACAGTTTTCCTTTTTGTATTTTTTTATATTTAGTTTTTTTCGGTTGTAGTAACATAAATTTTTTATGGCGTTCTCACATGTTCAAACTTTTACTCCAAATGTACCGTTAACTGTGTAAGCAGTTGATTGAAAATAGTCAATCTTAGAATCAAATGATTGAAGAGAAAATTTTCCAAATTGTATTATAACACTTCGAGCCCTTGGTGCTCTGTTAAATCTTCCTTTAATGACAATTTTTATTCCCGTAAGGCCTGAAATTTCTGACTTGGCTAGAAGTTTTATGCTTTGTTTTAAAAATCCTAAAAAGTAATTATCCTTTCGAGATATAGCAATTTGATCGGTCTTTAATTGATTAAGCCTAAACTGATCACTTATAAATTCAGCCAACAATTTTGCTGACTTCCTTTTTAAAACATTAATAGACAGAATATTTATTGCTTCTTTAAAAAAAGAATTCCTAACAAACTTCCTTAATTGCTTAAAGGTATTTTTAAAATCTCTAATTTGGTTTTGTGACAATTGTTTGGTATTGTTTAAGTTTTGTAATGTTATACAAATATTAATTTTGTTTTTGGTATACTTTGCTAAATTTTCTAGTAAAATTTCTTGAAATTCTTTTAAACACACTGTTTGATTTTTGTTAAACTTATAAGATAATAAGTTTACTTTATTTTTTTTTTTTCGTTCTTCTTGAAATTTTTTTAAACTAATCGTTTTATCACCAAAGAACTTTTTATGCGATAAACTTTTTTTGTTTTTTTTGCCGATTTTTACCTGAGTCTGCAAACGTTTGAAGTACGCTAAAGATTTTTTTGAATATTTTGTTAAATTTCTATTTATAATGTAAAGTGTTTTTGCTTTAAGATAAAAAGAAATAAATATTTGTAGAACATTTTCAGAGTAAAATATTTTACAATTATGAATTTTTATTTTGTATAAGCCGAAAAATCGGTTTAAATATTTTTGAATTTCTAAAGTCTTATACAAATATAAAGACGACTCTTCATTATTTTTTTCAATATATTTGGATTCTCAATTTTTTTTAGTAACTCCTAACCTAAAAATTCGTGCATCTGTTTTTTGCCCCATTTATTTTTTGTTTTTTGTTTTTTTATAAGAAAATTGTTTTCGAGTAAGGACAAATTCTCCCAATTTATGACCAACCATCTCATCCACAATTTTTATCGTGACAAATGTTTTGCCATTGTAAACTTGCATACTAAATCCTATAAATTTAGGCAGTATTACAGAGTTCTTGCAGGTAGTTTTAATACCATTTTTATAAACTAACGCTGAGTTTTTAATATTTTTTAATAATTTGTTTTTAACATATGGTCCTTTTCATTTAACTCTACTCATTTTTTAATGTTTTAAAAATTTAAAATTTTTTTTATTGTTTTTACTTGTTTTGCCATTTTTCGTAGGCTTTCCTCAGGGTGTTACGGAAGATCGACCTCCTGAACTTTTTCCTTCGCCACCTCCATGAGGGTGATCAACAGGGTTCATTGCTACACCTCTAACAGTTGGTCGCTTGTTTAATCACCTATTGCGCCCTGCTTTTCCAATTATAGAAAAAAATGAGAATTCATTTGAAACTGTTCCAATAGTTGCGTGACATGCAGATGAAAGAAATTTGTGTTTTCCAGAGCTTAAGACAATTCGACAGTATTTAGAAGTTTTTTCTATCAATTGCGAGCTAGTGCCAGCAGATCTACTTAGTTGAGCTTTTTTATTTTCTTTTAATGAAACATTATGAATAAAGCTCCCCACGGGAATTTTCATTAGCGTCAAAGAATGACCAACTTTAACTTCAGCATTAAATCCTGATTTTACAATATCACCGATATTCAAGTTTTTAGGAGCAATCATATAAAAGTAATTATAGTTTAAAAAATCATAAACAGCCGCAATAAAAGCCGTTCTATGTGGGTCATATTCTAAACTAGTTATAATACCTACAGAGTCTTTATTTCTTAAAAAATCAATTTTTCTATATTTTTTTTGATGCCCACCACCCTTATGGCGCACAGTAATTTTACCAAAGTTATTTTTTCCCGCTATATTTTTTTTACCGATAATCATTTTTTTTATTAAAGGAATTTTACTCAATTTTTTTTTTGAAAAACTAATTAATTTTTTTTGAGTTAATGACGTAGATTTATTTTTTGTTGAATTCATATAAATAAGAGTTATTTCAAAAATTTTAAGAAATTCATGCTTTCATTAAAAATAGCAAACAAATCATTTTTTTCGTTTAATTTGATTAATCAAAATTATTTTAAACATTTATTTTCTAAAATTAAGATTTTAAAATTTATAAAAAAAGAAGCATTTTCGTTTTTTCTATCTTGGTTTATTTTTTTTACCTTTAGTAAATTGTATCATATTAAAACAAAAATAAATTTTTTTACTTCACACATTTTGTTTTCTTTTTTTACTCATCAAAAGTTAGTTAGTTACGTTATAAATATCAATCTATCTTTAACAAACACGTTAATCAATGTAAATGACATTAAAGGTAATCCTAAATTTTTTTATTCTGCAGGGATGTTTAATCTACAAAAAACTCAAAAAGTTAGGCAACCTAAAGCTATAATCACAATTTTGAAAGCTTTATTAGTGAAAATAAAAATTTTCAGAACAAAACCTGTTGCTTTGCACTTTAATAATTTATTTTTTAACCACCAATCATATGTTTTCAAAAAATTAAAAAAAAAAGTTTTTGTAAAGTTAGTAACAAGTTATAATTATCATCCACATAATGGTTGCAGGCTAAAAAAAAAAAAGCGAATTAAAATTCGTACTCGAACTAGAAAACTATAGAAGGAATGACTGAGTGGTTGAAAGTGGCAGATTGTAAATCTGTTAAGTTTACCTTATCGTAGGTTCGAATCCTACTTCCTTCAACGAAATATAACGCAGTTTGGTAGCGTGCCTGCTTTGGGAGCAGGAAGTCATGTGTTCGATTCACATTATTTCGAAATTAACAGTAATTTTTTACTTTTGAATTTATAATATGGCATTTTGATCAAAGTTTTCATAGATTTATGAAAAATAGAAACATTTTCTATATATGACAACTTTTTTATATTTTTAATTTGTTTTCTAGAATAAATCTTATTATTTAACTTTAAACATAACAAATTAATCAAAGGATTTATATTCTTTAATTTTTTCAAAGTCAGCTCTACGTTGTCAGTATTTATTAACACAATAGGTCCATGAAGCAAAGTAATTAAATTTTTAAATATAGAACACTTTAAGGTTCTAATCATTAATGTATTGAATACTCTATAATACTTTAACTTATTTCTTACTAAAGTTTGTTCGGTTTTTATCCAGCTTTCGTTATTTAAAGAAGCTCCATGAAAGAAAAAGAAAAAATTTATTGTTTTTAGATAATATTTGATTTTTAAACGTCTATAGGTTTTTAAACTAAAATCCATTTTTTATTATTTAGGCTCAGTAGGATTCGAACCTACGACAAAACCGTTATGAGCGGTACGTTCTACCTCTAAACTATAAGCCTAGTACAATTGAAAAAAAAAATTTTTGATTTTATGAGAAATATAAGCATAGGCCAAATTTGCATTGTTTTTGTTGTAGGGCTTTTAATATTTAGTGACTTTTCAAAACTACTAAAAAACATACGTAATTTAATTAAAAACAGTAAGATTTATAAAAACTTAAAAAAAAAATAAATTCAGGAAAAAAAGGATTTGAACCCTTGACTTTTGGTTTTGGAAACCAATGTTCTACCAACTGAACTATTCTCCCCCCTCAAAATGCCAAATTCAAAAAATTTATGATTTACAAGTACTTATTAGAAATAAAATACCGCGTTTTTTTTTCTTTACTCGCTTGGAGTTTTATAGTAATAAATTGTTATTGCTATAAAGAAACTTTGTTATATGTTTTTATTAGACTGAGTTCAAATCAAACCGACACTAACCTATTATATTTTTTAACAACTGATGTAACGGAGGTGTTTGTTGTTTATATTAGCTTGTCTTATTTTATCGCTAATCAAGCAATAATTCCATTTTTAGGCTACCAGCTTTTTGTTTTTCTATCAACAGGTTTATACACATTTGAGTATGTTTATTTCAAAACTGTTCTAGTAATGATAGCGTTTTATTGAATAAGTTTTATTTTTATAATAAATACTCTGATTTTCCCTGCAAGTTGATTTTTTTTTTTTGAGTTTCAAAAATTTTTATCAGCTCAAAACCTAACGTTTTATTTTGAAGCTAAATTAAATGAGTATATAACTTTTTATAAATCAGTCTATTATTTGTGTAACACTATTTGTCAGATAACGATCGTATTTTTCATCTTTTTGGATTTGTTTAAGGCCAATTTTTCAGTTTTGAATACATTTAGAAAAGTCTTTTATTTTATTTTTTTTTGTTTTGCAACAGTTGTAACTCCTCCAGATGTTGTATATCAATTGTTAACTAGCATTTGTATAATAATAATTTATGAATTAACCACAGTGTTTGTTATTTTCAAAAATGAACTTTTAAAGATTAAGTAGGCAATCAGTTAAAACTAATTAAAATTCCCACAGAGAATAACAAGTACCCTAATGATAAAGGAAGAAAACTTTTTCAACCTATGTACATTAGTTGGTCGTATCTGTATCTTGGCAAAGTTGCTCGTGTAACTATAAAAAAGATTACTCCTAAAGCAAGCTTCAAACTAAATCATAAACTGCCAGGAAGATAATTAAAAGGAAAAAAAGTACTTAAGGGTAATCAACCTCCCAAGAATAATATAGAAACAAAAGCACTCATTAAAAGCATATTAGCATATTCTCCTAAAAAAAATAAAGCAAATGTCATAGCTGAGTATTCAACATTATACCCAGAAACTAATTCAGCTTCAGCTTCAGGCAAATCAAAAGGGTGTCGGTTTGTTTCAGCAAGCATTGAAACACAAAAAATAAAAAACATAGGTAATAACGGGACAATAAATCAAACATTATTTTGGGCTAATACGATAAAACTTAAATTGAAAGAGCCTGCGCAAATACATACATTAATTATAATAAAACCTATAGAAACTTCGTAAGAAATCATTTGGGCTGCAGACCGTAATGCACCTAAAAATGGATATTTTGAGTTACTTGACCAACCGGCCATAATTATACCGTAAACACTTAACGAAGAGGTTGCAAATAAATACAAAACTCCAATATTTAAGTCAGATAAAACTACCTGTTTAGATAAAGGTAAAACAGCTCAACCAATTAAACTTAAAATAAAGGTTAACATAGGAGCGATTAAAAATATAATAATATTTGAGTTACTAGGAAAAATAGTTTCTTTAACAAACAGTTTTAGCCCATCTGCTAATGGCTGTAATAGACCTAAGAAACCAATAACGTTAGGACCTTTTCTTCTTTGTATGATACCCATAATTTTTCTTTCAGCTATAGTAAAATATGCAACAGAAATAAGTAAAGGAACAACAATAGCAAGAATTTTTAATATAATACAAATTATTAATACAATCATTTTTAGTTTGAGTAAAAGTTAATTAGGATAAGGTAGGATTCGAACCCACGGTATTTTTCAATACAATAGTTTTCAAAACTAACGCCTTAAACCACTCGACCACTTATCCTGAAAAGCAAATGGAGGGATTTGAACCCTCATCTTTAATCTTGGCAAAATTACACTCTACCAATTGAGTTACATCTGCAGCTATGGTTTTAAATTTAAATGAACAACTTAATCGATTTGAATATAAAAAAAAGTTCATTTTGAGATTTAGAAGTTGTAACCAAAGTAATGTCTAACTTAGGTATATCCTTAAAAAATTGATATTGGTTCTCGAGTTCTTTAAATATTAATGGGTTTTTTAATTGAATTGAAATTGATTTTATTGACTTCAAATTTTGTTGAAAATGAACTGTTTGAGACTGGCTAATTTTAGGAAAAATTAAAGTTATTAACTTTATGTAAAAAAAATACATTGTGTGTTTTCTTAGGATTATTTTGCATCCCACCGGGCTCCCTTTTTTGATTTTTAAAAATACATTTAAATATTTAGATTTTGTTAACTTACTTTTTTTGGACGATATAAATTCTAAAGCTAATAACCCTGAGATAAGATGTTTAAAACTTGATTTTTGATACCCAAAATTCAATATGATTTTTTCAAATTTTGGGATTTGTTTTATGTTTTGGTAAAAAAACATATTAATTAGGTCGTATTTAACTATATTATAAAAATATGTATCAAGAAAAAACATTTTAAACTTTTCTATATAAATCCGGAAGAAAGAGTTGCAAACTTGAGATTTTTTTGTTTTTTCAAAATTTTGGGTATTGGACCTATAATACGGGATGCTATTGGTTTTCCTTGTTTGTTTATCAAACTAACAACATTAGATTGGAAAGAAAATACGGTTCCGTCTTTTTTTACGGTTTTGGATTTAGTTCTAAGAATAATTGCTTTATGAACTTCACCTTTTTGTACTTTCGATGTGGTTCGGGCTTTATTACGAAGTTTTTGTATGGATACTATTATAATATCACCAAGAACAGCAAACCGTCTATTAAAACCATTAAGGACTTTAATACATTTTACAGTTTTTGCACCTGAATTATCTGCTACTTTTAAAATTGTTTGTTGTTGAATCATTTTTGTTTGCGTTTATAGCTCAATTGGATAGAGCGTTGGATTTCGGTCCCAAAGATTATAGGTTCAAGTCCTATTAAACGTATTATATTTTTTCATATTGTTGTTTTAAAACCATCTATAATAAAAATATTTTTTTTTTACAAAAGCATATTCGTACAAATTTTTTTTTTTGTTAATGCTAGCACCTGTGTTTTTAGTTGCAAATAATAACTCATCAATAAGTTTTTTATGCATTTTTTTTTCATCTTTGTTATTTTTCCTAGTTAGAAAAAATTTCAAAGTAGATGAAATTCGACTTGTATTTTTCACTATGTAAGGAAATTCTTTTAATCGAGAACGTTTGTTTTTCTGTTTCAATTGTTTTACTTTAAGTAAGGGTGTAACGTTTATAAAAGCTCTATTAATAAACTCTTTATAATTTTTGTTAAACAACTTATAAAAAAATTTAGCACTTTTTAATCAAATTTTCTCAGATGCTGTGCTTTTACCTTTTAATAATAATTGATTGATTATCTTTTTATTCATAAATTATTAATTATTTGATTTTTTAGTACCGTATTTAGAACGTGAAGTTTTTCTATCTTTTAATCCATTAAAATCTAATTTTCCACGAACCAAGTGATATTTAATTCCGGGTAAATCTTTTACCCTACCACCTCTAATCATAACTGTAGAATACTCTTGTAAATTATGACCTTCGCCAGGTATGTAAGCCATTATTTTTTTATTGTTAGTTAATCTTAATTTAACTAATTTTCTTAATGCTGAGTTGGGTTTTTTTGGAGTTCTTAAAAAAACTTTAGTACAAACTCCCTTTTTTTGTGGGCAATTTTCTAATGCAGGCACTTTGTTACGTAGTTTTTTTTTTCTTCTTCTGTTACGACACAATTGATTGATTGTAGGCATTTTTTTAACAATTATACCAAAAAAGGGACTTGAACCCTTACTCTTTTATGAAAAGAACTAGAACCTAAACCTAGTATGTCTACCAATTTCATCATTTTGGCATGTGGTTTAAAAATACTCGTTATCGGACTTGAACCGATACTTTTTATATAAAAATCAGATTTTAAGTCTGACGTGTCTACCAATTTCACCAAACGAGCTTCTTGTCTAATTCCACAATTTGATTTTTTAACTTTAGGTGCACAAGTATTCGGACTTTTAACAACTTTATCTTTTTTTTACTATTTTAGTATTAACACAGTTATACCAAATTTTGTAGAAGTAAAAAAATTCAGAACAAAAAAATTAATAAAAAACACAACCTCTATTTCAACCATGAATTTAGATCTAGTAAATAATAAAAAATTAATTAATAATAGCTATAAGCTATTTATGCAATAACTTGAAAAGGGAATATAACTCAATTGGTAGAGTGTATGCTTTGCAAGCATAAAGTTATCGGTTCGATCCCGATTATTTCCAAATTTATTTTAAATCGGGTTACTCTCTTTAGGCTGGACTCGAACCAACAACCTAGTGGTTAACAGCCACTCGCTCTACCGTTGAGCTACTAAAGATTACTGCAAGCATTCTATTTCTCATAAAACCTAATAAATGAGTTAAAATCAAGTCAGAATGGGTAATATGATAGGCAATTAGTGTAGTTAATATCGTCTATTACTAATATTTGAAATGTTCTATAATTAATATAGAGATGTTTTGGAGGCGTTGGTCAAATTTTTGAGTTTAAAATATTTGATGTGACAAAATCAAAAACACTGGCATCAAACGAGATTATATCTCCTTTTTTTAATTTATAGGAATTAGATTGAACAATTTTATTATTAACATACACTTTCTTGTGAGAGATTAATTGCCTCGCATTTCTAAAACTGTAAGCAAAATAAGTACGGTATATGGCCGTGTCTAATCTCGTTTCAAGTTTTTTAATAAATAAAATAGTTTCATGTACATTGTTAGCTTTAGAATTTTTTAAAGTTAACTTTACTAACTTCTTCAAATGAGACTTTGCCAGTTTTCCGTAGAAAAAGCTCAGCCTTTGTTTGTTCTGTAAATTATATTTAAATTTCCTACTAAAAAAATTTTTAAAATTGAACAAAACGTATGAAATAGGGTCATAAAACCTTTTTCGATTGAACTTTAAAGTTGAGTGTTGAAATTTTTGTCATTTTTTTTTTCTAAATCTTAAAAACTTATCATTATTTTGAATGTTTTTTTTTAAAGTTAAAAATTTCTTATATAATGGCTTATTACGTCGTTTATTTGTAAGATGCATAAATATTTTTTAAAATATCATTTAACATTGAAAAAAGATTAACTGAACTTTGTCACAATATTTTTAACTTTGTTTTTTTTTAGCGGCATCTTTTTCAACAATGAATAAAAAAGAAAAAAATAACTTATCTTTATATTTTTCTCATCAAAATTAAAATGCCCCAAAGTTTTATAAGTAATTTTAGAAAAATTTGAAGGAGTACAATTGAAAGACAAAACAGGAATTCCAGCCTTATAAAATTCATTAATTGCACTAGTCTCCATTTTTTGATTAAAGATAACAACCAAATGAGGTTTTGTTTTAACTGTTAATAACAGTTTAAGGCTTTTTGAAAAATTTTGGGATTGAATTACTTTTAAATACGTTAATATTGAAAAACGATTTCTGAAAATACCACTAATTCAAGATTTTTCTGATATAAAAGTGTGATTAGTAAAGTGTATAAGTTTCATTTGTTTTATTTTAGAAATAACTGGAAAACCTATAAATAGAATCTTAAATTGGCACACGTGATATTCAAAAATAATTTTCAAAATTTGTTTTAAATGAGCTTCTATATATTCTAAAGTATTGTTTGAAAAATTAGAAATATCCGAAGAAGACTGGTTCGAGTATATTTGGAGTTTTAATAGGTTATATTTAAATAATTTATAATTTTGACTTTTAACTAAATTTGTTTTCATTTTTAAACTTTTTTACCTTCTTTTAAGGTTATTTTTTCTGTTGCATACAAAATACCTTTGCCTTTATACGGTTCAGGAACTTTACATGACCTAATTAACGCAGCCGTTTGAGTAACAAATTGATAAGAATTTCCTATAATAAAAAGTTTGTTAGCTTTTAAACAAAAAATTTTTAAGTTTTTTGGAATTTTAAAATATATAGAGTGACTATAGCCTAATTTAAAATGCAACAAGCTGAAATCTAGTACTTTTAAAATAGACACACGAAATCCAACTCCGATGAGGTTTAATTTTTTACAAAAAAAGCTTGACATTTCTAAAAGCATTTGTTTTATTAAAACAACTTGAGTCGTTTGTATAGCTTTTAAATTTTTTTTTCTGTTGTTTGACATACTGACAAAAGGTTCTCTAGTTATTTTGATTAATTTTTTATCTTTTTCAATAACCAATTTAGTTTTTAATTTTAATGCTTTTTGAGTCACAGAAGTTGTAAAGATAACAATATGGTTTGTAGTGCAATAATAAAATGAAATATCTTTTGGGATTTTAATTATATGTCGTTTTGTAATCTTAGTCATTTTTATCTGATTGTAAATAAAGGTTTTCCTCCAGTATGGGTTTGTTTACATTCGTGAATTGTCATTAAACCTTTATGCGTTGTTAATATAATAAGATTTTTTTTTGAATCAAGTTTTCACAAATGTGATGCTGAATAATATATCGGATGACTAGGTTTAGATATCAATTTTAATGAACTTACTGCTGGTTTTCCATTTTTATATTTTAAAAAAATTTTTAATAAGTTTGGGTCTGAGTCACAAATTTTATAACCTAAAATAAAACCTTCGTCCCAAAGAATATTTAGGAAAGCGGTAATTAATTTTGTTTTTGATTGAAAAATGAAATTTCTTCGAGAAGCCTGGCTATTTCTTAAATCAGTAGCTATATTTCATACAGTGTTTTTCATAAAAAATTTTAAATATGTTTATATGTCTAGAGACAGGGTCGAACTGCCGTCACAAGGATTTTCAGTCCTTTGCTCTACCTACTGAGCTATCTAAACTTTTACTTACATTTGCTTTTTTTATTTTTAAATGATCTACAATCATAAAAGTTGGGTTTTTTTAACAAAATTTCACCATGCGTGTCTAACAATTTTAAAAACACATGCCCAGTTTTATTCGAAAAAGAAGACCGTTTGAGTATAGATGTTTCAAACTTTGTACGATTTAATATGTTAGATTTTAATTCGCTTTTTTGACAAAATTTTAATACAAACCTATCGTGATCTGTCTTGTCAAACAATGTATATTTAAATACTTTATTATTCAACCAAATTTTTTTTTTAAGCTTAATGTCGGGAAATAATTTTATTTTTACTATTTTTCAAACTGTTAAAAATTTAGCTATTTGAGATACATGAATTTTTAATTGTTTGTTATAGATATGGTAATTGAATTGTTCTTGAGATTTTTTGTTAACATGAGGCGACTGCAACACAGAAAGAAAAAAAACTTTCTTATTTTTTTGAGATTGTATTGGAAAAAAATTCAATTTAAGAACTTTGTTTGTTTTAAGTTTATAAAAAAATTTTAAAAAGTTTGTTAAAGAGTTTAAATTCTTTGAATAAATTGATAAAGTAATAAACATGAACTTTGTCATTTTTGTACTGTTTTGAATTCTTTTTCGTGATGTATGTACTTAATCTTATAAAACATTCATACAGTCTATAACCGAAGACACAACTTTTAATAGATATTTATTTAATCAACTTATATCAAGATCATTTAAGTTGATTGAAGGTAAGTTCCGACACTAAAATATATAAACACTTTGCAGCCTACATCGTTTGTGAGGTAAGTGGCATTAAACTAAACATAGCTTATAAATTTAATTTCTAAATTTTTTTATTCAATAAAAAACTAGGATATTTAACGTATTTTAGATGCAGTTTTAGCATTGGTATGGGTGCGTTGACCTCTAATAGGTAAACCACGCAATCGACGAATACCTTTATAGGCTTTAATTTGAACTAGATTTTTTGCTAACATAATTTTTGATTTTTTTAAGTTACTATTTATCAACAAATTTGAGTTTTCTATAAATTTGACTAATTTTACAATTTGATCTGACTTTAAAGTAGACAATTTACAATTATTTGATAAGCCTAGCTTTTTACAAACTAAGAATGATTGAAAGCGCCCAATTCCAAAAATTTTAGTCAAAGAAAAAAAAATTGATTTGTTTTCTAATAATTCTGTTTCTAAAATATATATCATTTATAATTTACAAATGTGGGTAATTTCAATTAACATATTAACGCTCATATGCATTGAATTTAAAAAAACTTCAGGGTATAGACCAATAACTAATGTGCCAACAATCAACGGTAAAAAAACAAATACTTCTCGTTTGTTAACATCAATATAATCTTTTAAATATTGAATTTTCAAATTACCGTAAGAAATTCGATTAAATAATCATAGCGAATAGCATCCACCAATAATCATACCAGTAGCACTAATAAAAGTGGCACTAGTATTAGTTTTAAAAGAACCAGCTAATATTAAAAACTCTCCTACAAAACTACCTGTACCTGGTAATCCGATGTTTGACATTGTGAAAAATAAGAAAATAAATGTATATAAAGGCATAGTATGTACTAATCCTCCATAATATTTAACCATTCTAGTATGGTGTCTTTCATAAACTACCCCAATAATTAAAAATAAAGCACTTGCTACAAAACCATGACTTAAACTTTGTAGAATAGCTCCTTCTAATCCAATTGTATTAAAACTAAAAAGTCCTACCATTACTAAATTCATGTGTGCTACAGAAGTATACGCAATAATTCTTTTAAAATCAGTTTGACGAATTGCGGTAAAGGATGTATAAACAATACCAATAATAGATAATAAATAAACAATTGGAGCAAAATAAAAAGATGCTTCTGGAAATAACGGAAAAGAAAAACGAAGAAAACCATAAGTTCCTAATTTTAATAAAACACCAGCTAAAATAACAGAGCCAGCCGTTGGAGCTTCTACATGAGCTTCTGGTAACCACAAATGTACAGGAACCATTGGTACTTTAGTTGCAAAAGACCCAAAAAAAGACAATCATAAGAATTTTTGTTCTGTTGTTGAAAAAACGAAAGTTAATAATACTTCGTAATCAGTTGTTCCTACTTGATAGTAAATGTATAAAATGGACACTAACATTAAAACAGAACCTAATAATGTATATAGAAAAAAAAAATAAGCAGCTCTAATTTTTCTTTCTCGAGAACCTCAAACACCGACAATTAAATACATTGGAATCAAAACACTTTCAAAAAATATATAAAATAATAATAAATCTAAAATAGAAAAAACTCCAATTAAAAAAAATTCCATTACTAAAAAAGCAATTAAAAACTCTTTTATGTTTATTTTAACACTAGTTCAACTTATCAATATACATAAAAAAATTAACAAAGTGGTTAAAAGAATAAAAAACAATGAAATACCGTCAATACCTATACTAAAATTAAAGTTTAAAAAAGGAATCCATAACAGTTTACTTACAAATTGAAAAGAACCGACAGATTTATTAAAAAAAACTCATAAAAACAAAGAAATTACATACAGTAAGCAAGATACATTTAACGCTATCGATTTCAATAAAAAATGATTTGAAGAAGGTACAAAGAGTAAAAAGAATGTTCCAATTAAAGGCAATACCAAAATAACAATTAATAAGTTTGCCGCATTTAATAAAAAAAAATCTAACATTCACATTTTATAGGACTTGAACCTATGTCCATCAGCTTAGAAGGCTGTTGCTCTATCCAACTGAGCTAAAAATGCTAAAAATAAAGGCTAAAACCGGACTTGAACCGATATTAAAAGATTTGCAATCTAATACATTAACCAAATTATGTTATTCAGCCTAAAAACAAAATTTATATTTAATATTTTTGTCTCAAACGTAAATGAAACAACAACTATAGTTCTCGCACAAATACTGTTAAAATTTAAAAAGATATAATTATTTTTCAACGAAAGAAAAGTAAAAAATAAAACAAACAAAACATAAAAAAATATTTTTTATAAAACAGGTTATTTAAACTTTTTGCCCCACCACTTCATAAGCTTTTTAATTTTAACCTTTTGGAAGAGGAAAAAAAAATGTAATTTGTGAAGGCCATAAATGAACTTCACAATTGTTACAAAAAATCCCCAAACTCCATTTCAGGTAATCTCGCTCAATAGATCAAACTTATCAATATAAGTTGATAGGAAATGATCTAATATAGTTTCCTCGTGCAGAAACTCTACTGAAGCTGAAGTTTTGGTATAAATTAAAGTGTTACTGTCTAGTAGAGGGTCTATACCCACTTTTGCTTGATAATTATTCTGATTAGACGGCACTAAAGCACTACCATCGCTTAATTGAGGTCGTGCATCAGCTGTTGGATTTGGCAAATAAGAATTTCTTTCGCCTTCTGGTAAATAATACTCCTCAAAATCCTCACTACTAGGCCTGCCATATGGGACGAGGAGCTGGGGTATGTACCCTTCAGAGTCGGAAAAAAGACTTGTAACTCTCTCCCTAAACTCAAAATCATCTTCCAACCTCCTTGCGTTTGGTTCTTTCACAAACTTCCAAAATGAAGTTAATGATTCTAAAAAGAATCTGTACTCAAATCCCGTAGGATCTAAGTTAACTTCTCGGCTTGATTCTAACCGTAACTCAGGGTCAAGGACTTCAACGTCTTTTAAAAAATTCCAATTTGAAGAGTTGAATAAGAATTCCAAGTTTTTCAATTTATCATGAACAACTATTCTTGTTACCTCCGAATACGCTAAATCAAAATCAAAATCAGGACTTTCTTCAATAACACCTTGCACAATGTTTGCTACCTGAGTAAAAGTAAATGCGGCGAAAAAAATTCGTCGATCGAGCATTTTACAATCAACTTCAGGATGAAATTGCCGCCACTGATCAAACAATTCCACTCAAACTACTGAGTCTGGAAAAGCTACGGTGAATGCCTCGACACTGCTAGCATACCCTGTTTTTTTATTAACTCAAAAGGAACCCCCTATCAAAAAAGAAAATAAACTGCGAAAAAGAGCACGATCGTTAGCACATCTTTGTACAAGGTTATTCGTATTGATAAAAAGGTCCGTAGATGTAGGAGATGAAAAAACATCTGTTAATTCATCTAAGAACACTTTAGACTCCTCTGGAGCAACAAACTTAAGATGCTTAATATAGTACTCCACCATAAATCTTATTTGAATTTTTTAAATTTACAAATTTGCCAAAAATACTAGGTTTCAGGTCATAGATTGAATTCATAGAATTAAAATAGGTTTTAGCTATTTTTCAGAAAATAATTGTCAAAGGTAAGATTTGAACTTACAACCTCTAGAACATGAGCCTAGCGAGCGAACCAATTGCTCTTCCTTGACAGTATTTACATATGATAAAAAGACGTACTCAATTTTGAAATAAATAATACCATTATTGGTTTAATTTTACAAAAATTTAGTTCTTTCTTTATACTATCGTCATCGTTAATAATAAAATTATTTTATACGAAAATAAATAAATCAATGTTGGATTTACAAATAAAAAAAGTAAAAAATAAAACAAACAAACTATCAAAATTGAAGTATTGGATTGTATTGGGTAATATAATTTACCGGCTATAGAATTTTCAAAATACATGATTTTCACTATTCGAATATAGTAAAAAGTAGAAACTACACTGCATAAAATACTGACAATTGCAACAAAATACATAGAAGCTTCAACAGAAACTAGAAAAATTCCAATTTTAACTAAAAAACCAATCATTGGTGGAAGACCAGCTACCGATAGTAGAACCGTGCTAAAAAATAAAGCTAAAATATTGTTAGACTTACTTAATGAACCTAAATCTGTTAAATCTTTATTTTGCTTTTTACTGTATTTATATTTCAACTGCAACAATAAAAATATAGACCAAATACATAAACCTGCAATCATGTATAGAAAAAGATAACAAAACAGTGATTGCATACCTTCAAATGTTCCAGCACTAAAAGCAATTAACGTGTACCCCATATGACTAATCGAGCTGTATGCTAAAAGGCTTTTTAGTTTTTTTTGTTCTAAACCCCCAAACGATCCAACTATTACAGTTAACATTGCTATAACAACAATATAATAACGTCACTTAATCGAATATTCAAAAAAACTTGAATAAAAAATTCTAACGATTAAAATAAAAATAGCTAATTTGGGTACAACTGCAAAAAAAAACGTTGAGCTTGAAGGAGATCCTTCATAAACGTCAAGCGACCATAAATGAAATGGAGCAACTGCCAGTTTAAATAAAAGACTTACGAAAATAAATGCCAAAGCAAATTGAATTAAACCTCCATCAACAAAAACATGTTTAACAAAAGTATAGTCACATGCCCCATAAAGACTTTCATACTCTAAATACATTAAAAAGAATAGATTTTTTAAATCTTCAAAATTTGTAGTGCCTGTAACTCCGTACAAAATAGATGAGCCAAATAAAAATAGACTAGATGAAAAAGCTCCCAAAATAAAGTATTTTAAACCTGCATCCACAGAAAAAGCCGAATCTTTTTTCATTGCAGCCATTATATAAAAAGATAAACTTTGTAGCTCAATCGATAAATAAGCAGTGACTAGATCGTTAGAGGAGCATATAAAAAAAATACCTAATAAAGCAAAAAGTATTAATACACTATACTCAAAATAATTAATTTTTTGTATAGCAAGGTAACGTTGGACCATCAAAAAACAAAAAATTGAGATTATCGCTATCCAAACTTTAGAAGAAAAACTTAGATAATCAACAATAATAGTATTATTAAAAATTTGAAAATTGTTATATTCAACATTATTGTTTAATAATAAAAAACAAAACATAACAATGATTAAAATGCTTAAATATAAAACAGAGTTTTGAATTAATAAATATTTATTATTAACTGATATAAAAGTTCCATGGATAATCAAATAAATTATAGAAATACCTAAAAAAATTTCAGGTAATAACTGTATTTCTTTAAATATTAACATTTATAAATTACGACTTAATCTAAAAATAAAAAGTCAATATAACATAACCAATAAAAATATAAAAATCAAAGATTTTAATATTTTTTTTTCTCTAACGTAAGTCTTTTCTACACTTTAAAGTTTTATTATAGACCATAACACAAGAATGTCACATAGGCAATAATGGGTTTGAACCACCAACTTTTTCGTTGTAAGCGAAACACTCTACCAATTGAGTTAATTGCCTTTTGCATAATTATTATAACTTATCATTAAAGCGCGCAAACTGCTAAAATATTTTTAATGAGCCCATAAAAAATAATAGTAAGTAGAAACAACCGCAATGCCTAAAATCTAAACTTTTTACTAAAAAATATTTAAATATGCAAAACAGAACTGTAAGTACGAGAAAGTTGCTTAAAAGTAACTTGTTTTTTAGTAATTTTAGTAGATCTTATTAGAACTAACGTTACCGGCCCAATAGTTGCTAACAGCAAAATATTACCAGAAAGTAAAAACTGAATAATGTAGTCAGTGTACAACAAATGACCGATAGACATAACTTCAGTAAAATAATCTAATTTGTTAAATCAATCAAAATAATAATTCAATAAAAAACTAGTATCGTAAGGATTAATTGATTCAAAAGTGCTAGGGACTATCAATAAAGTTTCAATTAAAAAAACAATGCCAATGAAACTACCAAATGGGAAATATTTTAAAGAGTCTTTTGCTAAATAAACTGTTTTTACATCTAGCATCATAACTACAAACAAAAACAGAACAGCTATAGCTCCCACATAAATTATGATAAAAATTAATGAAATATATTCACATTCTAACAAAAATAAAACACTAGAAGAGGAGACGAAGCTTAATACTAAAAATAAAACAGAATATATTGAATTTTGACTAAGAATAGTCATTAAAGCGCTTATTATCAAAACAAAAGAAAAAAAATAAAAAAATAAATTAATTATCATAAAATTCAAAAAATTTAATAATGAAAGAGGGACTCGAACCCCCGACATTTGGATTATGATTCCAACATTCTAACCAACTGAACTATTTCATTTGTTCCAGCTACACGTTCCCGTACAGCTACCTTGTTACGACTTCATCCAAATTGCTAATTTTTCAATGAACTAAGTTTTTTTACTTTTTGAAAAAAGCAAAAAAAAATTAAATTTTCAGGTAAAACTAACTTTCTGCATGTGACGGGCGGTGTGTACAAAGCCAAGGTACGTATTCACCGCAACGTTCTGATTTGCGATTACTTGTGATTCCAACTTCATGTAAACGAGTTGCAGTTTACAATCCGAACTAAGAAAATTTTTAAAGATCAACTAAAAGTTTTTATTTTCGTGACTTTTTGTCATTTTCATTGTAGCACGTGTGTAGCCCAACCCATAAGGGCCACAGTGACTTGACTTAATTCTCACCTTCCTTTATAATGTTATTTTTAGCTTTACGGTCTTTTTAAAGCAAAATTTTTAAAGTGTCTTGACAGTTTATAATAGCAGCATAAGTACTCGAAAACGTAAAAAAGTTTTATATCTTGAAGTAACTTATTGTTGAAATATTTGTCTAAGAAAGCAGTCTTTAAAAATTAGAAGTAAATTCTTAAAAATAAGAGTTGCGCTCGTTAAAAGGAATGAACCAAACATCTCACGACACGAGCTGACGACAGTCGTGCAACACCTGTA
>Ga0222717_10000526_pt1 | contig 32852 bp, 18 predicted proteins | sample C33_18DmetaG_FD_165053 | JGI IMG/M metagenome (GOLD analysis project Ga0222717, IMG submission 165053) | Estuarine water microbial communities from San Francisco Bay, California, United States - C33_18D | ecosystem: Environmental > Aquatic > Marine > Unclassified | place: USA: California... | reverse complement strand
CCAGCCCGCTAACCCAAACATCATGGCAGAAAACTGTGCTATCCTCATTGCCCGAGACACACTTAGATCTCTTATCACAGCTGGTGGCGATAACGTCATGTTAAATATACCTTGCACAAATCAAGATAATTAGCCATCACCAATTTTTAACATTCAATGCACAACATCGCAACGCATAGGGTGTTTCACATTCTATGAAAAATCTCTTCATCCCTCTATTCCTCATGGGTAGCCTGACGTGCAGTGCCGAGATATCGGCAAAAAAACATATACGCTACCAAAACAATGCCGGGACATCTGTATTGCGCCAGATACTCGATGTGCATTACGATAAACAGTCCACCAAAACAGCCAAACCCGTCATTCTTTGGATTCACGGTGGCGCTTGGAAATTTGGCAACAAAACTTACGGCATCGGCTCCAAGGCGCGGGTTTTTACTAAAGCAGGCTACGTGCTGGTGGCTATGAATTACCGATTTCACCCAAAGGCCAACTGGAAGGATCAGGCTGGAGACGTCGCTGCCGCAGCGAAATGGATTCAACAAAACATCGCACCCTACGGCGGTGATCCAAAACGTATGATCCTGATGGGTCACTCAGCCGGGGCTCATCTCGCCGCCCTAACTGCTGCTAATCCGTCGTATTTCAATAACACTCAAGTTCCCTACCAACACATCAAAGCTGCCGTGCTACTCGATGGCGCCGGCTATGACCTAACCTCTGTGATGAAAACCTCGAAGGGTTTAGAACTTAAGTTTTATCAGGACGTATTTGGCAACGACCCCAAGCTTCTCAAGGCAGCATCCCCTACCCATCAGTTTGCAAAAAAGCGACCCAGCCCGGACTATCTTATCATCCCAATTTCCAACCGTAAAATTACATTGCAACAGTCTAAGGCGCTCGCGACCGCTATCAAGAGTTCCGGCAATCACGCGGAGGTTTTCGTTGCTAGAAACCGCACCCACATGTCACTCAGTCAAAAAATTGGTAACCCAGGCGACGGCCCAACCATAGCAATCCTCAAGTTTTTGAAGAAACAGCTTAAATAGCCGACCCATCAGGAAATTCGTCCTTGATTCCCACTCGATAGCGTCCACCCTTAGATACACGACAGGAGAGTCCCGCGACCGAGGGACTGAGAACAGCCGTCGCGCGGCACACATCCTCGGAACCTGCCACGGTTTACACCGGCGAAGGGAGTCGCATTTCAATCCACTGAAATCCGCAATCCCACCCGCAAATGGTGGGATTTTTTTCTGAAACCTGCACCCCAAAACCAACAAACTTCACGACCATGATCGAAGACATCACTCCCGAAAATTCGCACCAGCGTTCCGACTACACCGGCAACTTTATTGAGGACATTGATAACTCCGAAGAGCTTGCCGCCCTCGAAAAAGATCCCACCATTTTCCCAAACTCGACTCGCGTTTATGTGCAGGGTGAAATTCATCCGTCTGTCAGGGTTCCGATGCGTGAGATTCGTCTCTCTGACACCGAGCATCCAAATGGGAGAATCGAGGAGAACCCACCGATTCGTGTTTATGACTGCTCCGGCCCATGGGGCGATCCGGACTTCAATGGTGATGTTCGTGAGGGTCTTCCAGCCCTGCGACGAGAATGGATCCTGAACCGCAACGATGTTGAGGAATACGAGGGACGGGAAATCACAGCCGCCGATAATGGCTACCTCTCTGAAAAACACGCGGAGAAATACAACGAGAACAAAGCGGCCAAAAACAAGCTCAAGGAATACCCCGGACTAAAGCGCAAGCCTCTCAAGGCCACAGGTCACCCTGTCACTCAGAAATGGTATGCCGATCAAGGCACCATCACCCCAGAGATGGAATATATAGCTATCCGCGAGAACAACGGTCGCATTGAAGAATTCAAAACAATCCACGACCGCTACCCGACGCTCGATGAGCTACCAGATGACGCCAGCGAACAAATCAAAGAGCTCTGCCGACAGAAAAACTCTACCCCAGAAGGCTACGAAATGCCACGTCCGTCAGATATCGACCCCTTTAAGCAGGTTTCACGCAACGTGATGAATCACCAACACCCAGGTCAAACATATGGAGCTGACATACCAAAGCTTATCACCGCCGAGTTCGTGAGAAGCGAGGTGGCACGCGGTAGAGCCATCATCCCTGCCAACATTAATCACCCAGAGAACGAGCCTATGATTATTGGCCGTAATTTCTTGGTTAAAATCAACGCCAACATCGGCAACTCTGCCGTTGCTTCCACCATCGATGAAGAGGTGGAAAAAATGCAGTGGTCCACCAAGTGGGGAGCCGACACCGTGATGGACTTGTCCACCGGAAAAAACATCCACGCCACCCGAGAGTGGATTATCCGCAATTCCCCAGTCCCCATCGGCACGGTCCCAATCTACCAAGCTCTGGAAAAAGTTAACGGCAAGATCGAAGACCTAACGTGGGAACTTTTCCGTGACACGCTCATCGAACAAGCCGAGCAAGGTGTGGATTACTTCACCATCCACGCCGCTGTGCTGAAAAGTTTTGTCCCACACACAGCCCGCCGGATGACCGGCATCGTTTCCCGTGGTGGCTCTATCATGGCGAAGTGGGCACTGGCACACAATGCCGAAAACTTTCTCTACACCCACTGGGATGATATCTGCGACATCTGTGCCGCATACGACGTCTCATTCTCCATTGGCGATGGATTGCGCCCCGGCTCGATCGCCGATGCCAATGACTACGCTCAACTGGCAGAACTCGAAGTGCAGGGTGAACTAACCACCCGCGCATGGGCCAAAGGCTGCCAGGTCATGAATGAAGGCCCCGGCCACGTACCCTTACAGCTCATCGAGGAAAACATGCAAAAACAAATCGACTGGTGCCACGAGGCACCCTTCTACACCCTCGGGCCACTCACAACCGACATCGCACCTGGTTACGATCACATCACATCCGCCATCGGGGCTGCCAACATCGGCTGGTATGGCTGTGCAATGCTCTGCTATGTCACCCCGAAAGAGCACCTTGGACTCCCAAACAGAGACGACGTTCGCGAAGGTGTGATCACTTACAAGATCGCAGCCCACGCTGCCGACCTTGCCAAAGGCCACCCCGCCGCTCAAGAACGCGACAATGCTATTTCCAAGGCCCGTTTCGAGTTCCGCTGGCGCGACCAGTTTGCTCTCGGGCTCGACCCTGCCAGAGCCATCGATTTCCACGACGAAACCCTCCCAGCCGAGGGAGCCAAGACTGCCCACTTCTGCTCGATGTGTGGCCCAACATTTTGCTCAATGAAAATCACCGCGGATGTTAGGAAATATGCGGAAGAGAATGGATATACTGGAGATGACCTATCCGCCAAGGAAATGGCAGAGCTCAACAGCCACCAATAGTCAAATTAATCCAAAAAATCGCACACACAGCTCAGGAGAAAATCATTTCAGACACACAGCGACATCATGATTTTATGATTACCGACTTTTTCGTTCGCCATCTAATAAAACCACTCTTAACTTAACGCCATGTACGAAGCCACAGGAAAACTCAAAGTAAAATTCGACACACAAACCTTCCCTAGCGGATTCACAAAACGTGAATTCGTAATTACCACTGGAGATGAAAACTACCCACAGGACATCAAATTCGAGCTCATCAAGGACAAATGCTCATGGCTCGACAACTTCGAACAGGGCCAAGATTTAACAGTCAATTTCGATATTCGTGGCAATGAATACAAAGACAAATACTACGTGAATCTCAACTGCTGGAAAATTCTCGGCGCAGGTAATGCAAATAGCGGAGGAACAAACCCAAAATCACAAGCCCCCACTCAGGCCACCAACTCTGGCCAGGCTGAACCATCACCAGATGATCTTGTGAGTGACGATATTCCTTTTTAATATACCCAAAAAATAAGCTCCCCCCTGGCTCATCAATCACAGGATCACTGGTAGCCACTCACTCGCTAGGCAAGTTGCCTGAGATGGAGCCACACGCTCTCAGCAGCGCCCAGCAAAAAGCTTATTCCTTCAGTTACTTACAGGACTACGTTGCATGCTGGACATGACCCGTATGGTTGCTAAAGTGCGCGCCCATGCACTCAGATTTTCTCGTTATTGGCAGCGGCATCGCTGGGCTGTCGTTTGCAATCCGCGCTGCGGAACATGGAAGCGTGACTGTCCTGACAAAAGGGAAACCAATGGACTCCAACACCGCGTGGGCACAGGGCGGCATCGCAAGCGTTTTACCCAAAGCTCTGCGCGAGAGTGGCGACAACGTTGAAAACCATGTGGCGGATACTTTGGATGCAGGTGCAGGTCTTTGTGACGTAGATGCCGTGCGCACCATCTTGTCAGAAGGCGCGCAGACTATCGAGGAACTCATCGAGTGCGGAGTGAATTTCGACGAAGAGGGTGATGCATTCTCACTCGGTAAAGAAGGCGGGCATAGCCATCGGCGCATTTTACATGCCAAAGACACCACAGGGCGCGAAATTGCGGAATCCTTGATCAAAACCGCTCGCGAAAATAAAAACATCAAACTTCTCGACGAACATTTTGCAATCGACTTAATCACTTCCGGTAAGCTTGGCATGGTATCAGAAGACCGTGTTCTCGGCGCTTACGTATTGGATGAAAATTCAGGTCAAGTTCACACATTTCGCTCAGATCGCGTAATTCTTGCCACAGGAGGTTGTGGCAAAGTCTATCTCTATACCACGAACCCAGACAGCTCAACTGGCGATGGTGTTGCGATGGCATGGCGCGCAGGCGCAACAATTTCCAACATGGAATTCGTACAATTTCATCCAACTTGTTTTTTCAATCCCGCAGCCACCGGTGCTGAAGCTAGGTCCTTCTTGGTCTCAGAAGCTGTCCGTGGCGAAGGCGGCATCCTAAGAGATGAAAGTGGCTATGAATTCATGGAGAAGTATGACGAGCGTAAATCTCTGGCACCACGGGACATCGTTGCCCGTGCTATCGACCATGAACTAAAAAAAACAGGTGCAGCATGTGTTTACCTCGATGTCACCCATAAGCCCATAGGCTTCATGAAAGATCGCTTCCCTAACATCCACAGAACACTGTTAGATTTTGGGCATGACTGCGAAAAAGAACCTATTCCCGTGGTGCCTGCTGCACACTATCAATGTGGTGGAGTAATGACTGACATAGACGGCCGCACGGAAATCCGAGGTCTGTTCGCAATCGGTGAAGTTGCTTGCACTGGCCTTCATGGAGCTAACCGGCTGGCGTCCAACTCTCTTCTGGAGGGGCACGTTCTGGCGCGGCGGGCACTAGAAAAATCTCTCAAGCTACATCCAGTTTTAAAACCCTCTCCTCAAGCACCTGAAATACCTGAATGGGAATACGGAGACACCGCGCCACCCGATGAAATGGTAGTGATCTACCATAATTGGGATGAAATTCGCCGGCTGATGTGGGACTACGTATCTATAGTGCGCACCAGTAATCGCCTAGACCGTGCCGCCAATCGCCTCAGTAATTTACGACGTGAGGTGCGAAGTTTCTATTGGGGGCATCAAGTTACCTCTGATATCCTTGAGCTCAGAAATTTGGTGGCTACCGCTTCGCTCATTGTCGATTGTGCCCTTCGCCGCCATGAATCACGCGGTATTCACTACACTCTCGATTTCCCTGAAAAAAGCGATCAACTCTGCGTTCCCACAACACTACGCAGATTTTGATGAATTCAGATCTCCCACCAGATAAGAATGATCAAATCTAGCACCCTTCTCTTGTTATACATCGCCATGTGCTGTTGGCTCATGGGATCCATTTGCTATGCACAATCGACCGGTCGCGATGTCACCCCACATCGTATCAAACCTCGTATCAGCACCCCCACCGCTCCGGCCAACCCGTTCAAAGCAATACAATACCAGTGGAAAAAAAATATCACGGCAACCGTGTTCTGGATCGGTGAAAAACCAACCGCCAACAACCCTACACCCAACCATGCCAGCTCATGGGACACAGCTTGGCAACACAATTACGGTGGCTATGACAACCCAGACCCGTCAATGCGAATTAACTATCGTCCAAAAACATTCAAACCCAAGCTAAATCCATTTTACGTTGCCCTTCCCTACAATGATCTAATCAATCATCGCAAACATAAACCAGAGGCCGCACGCGTAATCCCATGGTGGAACCGCAGACTAGATAAACGTCACGGAAAAACATCTTGTAAAGGCCGTTGGGTTCAAATTGTCTGTGGTAAACGAGTCTGCTACGCTCAGTGGGAGGATTGCGGACCTTTCACCACTGACGACTGGCAATATGTTTTTGGTAATAAACGCCCAAAAAACACCAAGAACAAAGGTGCTGGAATCGATCTCTCACCATCTGTAAGAGACTATCTCGGCATGAAAAATATGGGGACTGTCCATTGGCGCTTCATCGATTTTTCACGCATTCCACGTGGACCATGGTCTTACTACGGAAGTAACAATCCGTTCGTAAACCCCAAGCTCGATCCCGACCGTAAAGCACGTGAAGATTATATGATCTACCTAAGAAAGCTGCGCGATGAGGCTTATAGAACAAAAAATAACCGCCAATAACGACATTAGTGTCAATATTCTCTTATTTTTAGGAAAAGATCGCTTGCCTTTTCTGCCCCCGCACCTTACCTCATCCGCGCACTACGTTTCTACGTTTGGCACCTGTGCGCGGGTGGCGGAATTGGTAGACGCGCTAGACTAAGGATCTAGTCCGAGTTAATCGGGTGCGGGTTCGATTCCCGCCTCGCGCACCATAAATTGCTCCTCTTCTCCAAGCGAGAATGGGAGCTTTTTTGTGTTCATCATTACACACATTTATATTAATTAGCACCTACAACATTACCAATCGCCCTCATCGTAATAACTAGACCTCCTACATCATGTTTCCTGAAGCCATTCTCAACCGTCTAGCCAACTGCAAAGTTGTCGCTGGATTCTCCGTCGATCATATCGACGATGCCGTCCCGCTTGCCAATGCTCTGCTAGCAGGCGGTATTGATGTCATCGAACTCACCCTACGCACCGAGGCAGGCATAGATGCTACCCGTGCAATTAGCACGGAGGTACCAGAGATACTCGTGGGAGTGGGAACAATCCTCGCGCCAGAGCAAGCCGTTCAAGTCAAGGAGGCCGGCGCTCATTTTGGAGTGTCTCCCGGTCTGAACCCTCGTGTAATTAAAGCCGCCAAGGCAGTGGAGCTGCCCTTTGCCCCAGGTATTGCAACACCCTCAGATATTGAAGCAGCCATTGAACTCGACTGCCGCTTTGTGAAGTATTTTCCGGCCGCTGCGCTTGGTGGCGTCGCCTATCTTCGCAGCATGTCAGCACCATACGCCCACCTCGGTATCCAGTATTTTCCTTTGGGTGGTCTTAACGCCGCCAATATGAACGAATATCTAGCTGAACCAAATGTCCCTGCCATAGGTGGATCATGGATCGTACAAAAAGATCTCGTTAAAAACAAAGATTGGGCAGCAATCACCACCCGGGCCCAAGAGGTTGTCCTCCATGCCAATGGTTCCTAAAGTATCCTCGTAGAGCATCTTTTTATTACAAACTCGATAGTCTCAGATACTGCAAAAATAAACTGACAATAGTTTTGACAGTTTTTAGATTTAATGGTAAATCGTTTTATCAGACAGCAGGTTGTCTCTCATTTTAGAGAGCAACGATCAACCAATGGAAAACATAAACAATACAAACAATATGAAATACACACGTCTAAATATGGCATTAACATGTGCCACAATCCTCCCGCTACTCCTAATCACGACTGCCTCAACACAAGGGGCATTCACCGTGGTGAGCCTGAATGACATTACCCCTGGTACTGAAACTACCACCTTAATACCCAACGGTGACTATGAAGCAGGGATAGGCAACGAAAATCCGGATTCTTGGAGCCGTATTAATGACCCATTTTACGACACAGTTGCAGGAGCTTCTCTAGACACAGGGGCAGGAGGATACTCAAACCTACCCACCACGGGCAAAGTTGCCTATTACAACTCGGTTGTTACCGGTGGAAACTCGAATGGTGTGTATCGTCAAATAGTGACTTTGGAGGCAAATACCGAATATGTGATGAGTGGCTACTTTTGGAACAATTCCCTCGTAACACACGGTACTTCCCGCAATATTGTTATAGATATGTCCGACCAACCCAACACGACTGATGAACTACAGTATGTGTTATCTGGAAACAATGCAAATGGGCCCAGCGGTGTCTTCATCTACGACACATTCAACACAGCGGTTACCGGCACTGATGTGAATGTCCGCATCTTTTCACAGCCGACCAACTTCCTAACCGCTGATCAACAGATCGGGGTATGGGACAATGTAGCATTCACAAAAGCATCTGAATTTACTGCTCCCATCCTCATACCCGAGCCTTCATCCACAGCCCTCCTTGGTATGACTGGAATGCTTGCACTTCTTCGCCGCCGTCGCGGTTAATTTACTGTAGCGACAAGGGGCTTTAAACCAAGCCATCCTTTTACGGCTCCCGTCCGGTAACAGACGGGAGCTTTTTTTGCCAAAAATCTTATACCAATAAGATGAAATTGCTCAATCCAAAGCTCTTCCGAACCGCTATCCATATGTTCAGCGGGGCTTGCTGGCTCACCATAGCCGCACCCGCATTCTCGGCGGTAGAAGTAGACTTCGCACATTCCTACACAAGTGGCGGTAGCGCTACCCAGAATACCGGAGATATTACACTTGCCTTTACGGTCGATGGTTCGGGCAATGTCACCCTTGATGCATCTTCTGCCGACACCGATCCAGCCGCCTACGTCAATGAGTTTGATGGCTCAGTTGGCACGGTAAGCGACACTGCCATGTGGGGCCAGAGTTTCACCATTGTGCTTTCTTCCACTGGTGCAGGTAATTTACGGATCGACAACACCGGCAGTGGGCTCGCCGTTCAAGGCGGCAATTCCCAACTCATTGATGCCACTCCAGCCGCAGTTAACGAAGTGATCACTGCGACGGTTACAGCTTCGGGAACTCAGTTTAATCTCTCGGGTGTCGATTATGCCAAGCTGTCAGGCGGCATCGGTATGAACGTCTCAGGCACCACCTACACTCTCACCGGCAGCAGCGGTTCAGCCGATGTTTCGGCTCAAGGTGTGACTGATAACTTCACCATCGCTTCGACCGGCAGTGCGGCTGGTCAAGGATTCGTAATCAGTGGATTTAGTTTTGATCTAACTGGTTCACTATCCGCCTCTGATGTAGTGGTAAGTTTTGCTAACAGCGGAACCGGCTTTGGCGATCCTACGGATGCCCGCACTATTCCGTGGGTGCCTTCGAGTGGCGCCACTAACGCCATTACCCTAGACTTCTCGATTGATGGAGCCGGCGTGGTATCTCTTGATGCTTCCACCACTGCCACGGAGCCTTTATTCCAGAATATGGTAGCCGAATGGGATAATGCCTCAGTCGGCTCAGTGGCTGATCCTGCGTTGTTGAATCAATCCTTTACTCTAACAGTAACAAGATCTGGTGGAGTAGGTGGTCTAACCATCACCGAAAACAATGGCGGAGGCATTGGCGTGCAGGGTGAAAACTCGAACCGGGTTGATGGTTTGAACTACGGCGCAGGCGGCGCGACTTCCACTCCCGAAACACTAACATGGACGTTGAGTGCCCCTGTGGGAATCATCCTAAATTTGGTCAATTGGTCTCATGCTGACGGTGCCAACGGCGACATTCAGGTTTCAGATGGAACCACAGATAGTAACTTCCCTAACCTATCAGGAACGTCTGGAAGCAATACCTTGACCGGCCTAACCCTCTCCAATGGCGACTCGTTGAACTTCCGGGAAATTCCTGGTGTTGGCCTGACTACTGGCGCAGCGATTGGTGGCTTCACCTTTGCTATCTCCACCCCTCCTGTTTTCGATAACGACTCAGGCGATAACCTTTGGACCACGGCTTCGAACTGGAAACCCAACATTCTCCCGGTCGCCCCAAACGATGCTATTATCGATGGCTTCGATGTGATTCTGAACAGTCCCGTGGCAAGCGGACCAGCGGCGCTGAAGATTTCAGATGGTTCCTTAACTATTCGTGACACGGGCACTATTTCGATAGCGTCCATGAACATTGGAAATAATCTGGAAACGCCCATCGAATTAATTCTCGAAGGCTCCACGGCCTCCCTAAGTCACACCGGCAGCGGATTGTTTACGGTCGGAAGCGCTTCCTCCGTCATTACTATCCCCGACAACGGCGGCAGTAGTCCCCTCGAACTGGACAACGGCGAACTAGTACTAGAAATCGGCTACCAGTGGATTCTTGATGGTAGTGCCTACACAGGAACCTTCACCATCGGGGACCAATTTGTACTCGCCAATTTTGGCACCATGACCGGTCCCGGTTTCGGCAGCGGTAACGAAGACGGTTTTTCCGATACCGCCGGCTTCCGAACGCGTAATTTCGATCTGCCAGCGAACCGCAAACTGCAATTGGTAAAAACGGCCAGTTCCATCTACTATGAAGTGGTTGCACAGACCGCTGCTACTGGGCCTAACATCATCATCATCAATGTCGATGATATGGCAGGCGGTCAGCACTTCAATTTCGAGGGACGCGACTGCATCACGCCGACTCTTGACACGCTAGTATCCAGCGGGCTTCGCTTCACCTCGGCCTCCGCCGCCTCAACGGTATGCGGACCATCGCGCTACGCGCTACTGACCAGCCGCTGGGCATCGCGCAATACCAGCGCACAATTTATCGCCCGCTATCCTCTAGACACGCTGGGTCGTTTTGCCGTGGCCGACACCGAGCTTGAGTCCGACAACCAGAACCTCGGTGCTTGGCTGCAGCAGGCGGGTTACCGCACCGGCATGGTCGGTAAGGGACACTTCACAGACGACGATCTCAACCAGACCACCAACTGGTCGGCTAAGGGACTGCTGACTTATCCCTCGAACGCCGATCCTAAGACTGACGCCACCACTAACGCGAAGATGCAACACAACCACCGCGTCCTTTGCCAGCGGATGCGCGCCTATGGTTTTGATTACGTTTCCAGCTACTACAAAGCGAACCTCGCAGAACTCCGCAACGATGCGCTCAACGTGCACAACCAGGAATGGATCACCAAGGGTGCTCTCGACTTCATCGAGGAAAACCACGACGAGCAGTTTTTCCTCTACATGGCACCAACCATCAACCACGGGCCGGTGCGCAACGACCTCAGCAAGACACTCGGTGCAGACAATAGCTACACCAGTGCCGGTTACCTCCCGAACGAGGACTACTCGTTCATGCCCACACGTCAGGCCATCATTGACGAGGTGAACAACGGGGGCAAAGAACTGATTTCAGCCCGTGAAACTTGGCTAGATTACTCGGTCCAAGCTATCGTCAATAAACTGACTGCACACGGCATCCGGAATGACACGCTGATCATTTTTACCTCCGACCATGGCGAGAAGGATCTGAATTCGACTCGTTCTGGACAGGGGCCAGTGCTCTGGGGGAAATCCTCGCTCTACGACCTCGGCATGAGGGTGCCGTTAGTGATGAATTGGCCGAATGGCATCACCTCACCGGGACGAAGTTATGGTGGAATTGTTAGTCACGTCGATATCGCTCCTACCCTGCTCGCGCTGACCGGTGCATCGAGCTTGCCGACCCGTCTGGTGGACGGCGTAAGCCTGGTATCGGTAATCAACGGCGGTAGCACTGCAGTTCGCCAAGACCTTTTTGCCGAGATCGGCTATGCCCGCGCCGTCCGCACCAAGGACCGCAAGTACATTGCCGTGCGCTATACTCCTAGTGTCTACACCCAGATTAGCAGTGGTTATCTGTGGGAAAAATTCGAGGGTAACACCGCGACCGGTCAGTTTACCGAGCCACGACCCTACTATGTGGCAAATAGCCAGCTCGGATCTCTAGCATCTAACAGTAATCCGACTTATTTCAATGACGATCAGCTCTACAATCTAACAATCGACCCGACCGAGGACACCAATCTCTACGGTCAGGAACCTGCCACTGCCTACGATCTCAAAAAACGCCTCGCGAGTTATATCGGGGGTATCACCAATAGACCATTCCGCCAATTCGGCGACAGCTCCCGGGAATTTTCACCCACGCCGACCTCAACACCAATAGCTCCCGGAGGTTTACAAATGCAGTTCTTAGGACTCAATTCAATTCAGCTCGACTGGACTGACTCCTCTAACAGCGAGCTAGGCTACGTCGTTCGCAAGACGGTCAATGGTGGTGTTCCCGAGATCATCGCTGAACTTCCAGCTGGTTCGACCAGCGTGACGGCTGCTCTCGATTCTGGAATCGAAGATATTGTCATCGAAGTGGCTAGTTACAATGCGCTCGGAGACACCGAGGTCAGCGAAGACCTCCTCTCCCCCGAATCATGGCGTTACCGCACCTTTGGAGACGTTGACCCAACTTTAAGCCTGCCTATCAGCCAGTGGAACAACGATGCTGATAGCGATGGCTCCTCAACAATCTGGGAGTATGCCTTCGGCACCGACCCCCGTCTTGCCTCATCGATCAGCCGTCCGGAACTGCGTATCGGAACGGGTGTGGGTGGACCATTTCTTGATTACTGGCTGCCTCGTGACCGCCGCCGCGGGCTCAACTTCCTTGGCATGGTATCATCAGATTTATCAGCTAATGGATGGGACGAGGGTGCACCCTATGTCACCGTCGTTGAGGACGAGGAGAACTACCTCCTTTTCCGTAGTGCCACCCCGATCGGTGATGACCCAAAGCAGTTTATCCGTGCCGAAATGGTCAACCCGCCAGGTGAGTAGTAGGTTATATACACCAGCGTAATAATCATTTAAACGAGTAGAGGAATCCGTCTGAGCAAAGGATGAACGCCTGATCGCCGTGGATCGCCGGGATAGATTCCTGGAAGATCCCGCCGACACGAGTGCGCCACAGGACGCGGGGCGAACCGTCGGGATTCGGCTCGGTGGCAAGACAGTTGATAAAAACATCGGTGGACGAGCCGCAGATGACGGTATCGGAAGTGCAGGACGAGCCGGTCCAGCCACCCGCACCAGTGTAGTGCCAGAGCGGCTTGCCAGTAGCATCGTCGAGGCAGAATAACCTTGCACCGCAAGGCATACCATCGTGATCGATCGTGGTCGAGATGAAGACCTTATCACCCGAGGCAGAGGCAGTCGCATTCATCCCCTTCTTGGGTCGGGTCGGGTCACTGAAACGCCACTTCTCCAAACCTGTTTGCCTATCCAGGGCAATCAGGGTGTTGGGGATGATGCGTCCAAGAAGCATGTCTTTCCAGAGAATTGCTGCGGCTGAATCGGGCCCGCCACCACGACTGTAGTCGATTCCTTCCTTCGCATAGGCCCAATGCGTTTGCCCAGTCTTCTCGTCGAGAGCGTAGTAGTAGCCATCCCACGAGCCGGTAAAGACCATGCCATTGGCGACAGCGGGTGAGGGATAGATACCGCCGTTAGTGGGGCGCATCCACAAAGATCTCCCATCCTCCGTTGAAAGCGCGAAGACCTTGCCGTCAACAGTGCCGGTGAAGAGACGCTCGTCGTGCGGGGTGGAAGTCGTCCAAACCCAACCGGGTTGAGCAGTCCAGATCGGTGAGCCGTTGGCTTCGCTCACGCAGTAGAGATCATGGTTGCCGCCCTGCTGTCCAAAGAACACGCGCCCATTGTGAACCGTCGGTGCGCCGGAAACTTGGCCGGAGGTTTCAAAGCGCCAAACTTCCTTACCGCTTTCCGCGTCGATCGCACGGGTGAAACGGTCAGCGCCGCCGACGAAGACCCGGCCTCTATTGACAGTAGGTGGGGATTGGAAATCGCCGCCAGCTGCGACGACATCTGCGCAAATACGTCGCCCGTTTTCGTAAGTGCAGCGCAGTAAGCTGTGCCGCCACTGCTGCTTGCCAGTCGATGGATCGAGCGAGCGCAGGAAGAGGTCCGATCCGCTGACGAGGATGCCGGTCGGGCTGCCCACGAGGTCGGCGAAGATCGAATGGTCTGTGGTAGGAGCCGACCAGAGTGGCTTACCAGAATGATCGAAGGCGGCGACGACGCCATCCAGGCCAGCGGCGAAGACCACGCCATCCAATACGCTATCTAATACGAGAGGGCGGGAGCGGATCCAATCGTTGGTGGCCGCTTTCCAGTCGAGTTTTCCACTGCGGGCATCAACGCAGTAAAGTTCCCGCGTTGCGGAGCCGAGATAGAGCTTTCCGCCATGTAGTAGCGGAGTGGAAAACAACTGCCATGCGCGCGGCTCGCCATTGTTGAGCTTGAGCTTCCAGGCTGATGAGCCATCAGCGATGTTGAGTGCGTGTAGCGTCCCGTCCTGAGCCGCGACATACACCTTGTGATCGTCGGTGACCGGTGTCGTGCGTAGCGGCGATCCAGTATTGTAGGTCCATGCGATGCGCTGGGGGCCTGCGAGATTGAGGGCATGGAGGCTGCCGTTGTCTGTGGCGGCGAAGACGTGCTCCTTACCAAGTAGCGGCTCACCGAACAGATCGCCAACGCGCATGGTCCACCACGGTTCGCCGCCTGCCTTACGCACCACTACGGTGTCTTGCATTTCATGGAATGCTGGTACGCCCCGTAGGTTAAGACGCCCGTATGGATAAACGAGATACTTGCCGTTACCCGAAATCGGAGCAGAGCCGCGGCGGTAGTCGATGCGATCAGCATCGAACTGGCGCACCACCTTGCCCGTGCGCTTGTCGAGCTGATAGATGTGGCGGGCTTTCTCTTCCATCTCCCAACTGCCGCTGGTGGCACGCAAGACAATGTGATCCCGCTGCACCACGGGCGTGGAGCTAGCCCGTGGGGTCGAGTAGATTTGAAGCCCGTTCTGAGGCGTAGTCCAGAGGAGTTCGCCTGTTCTCTCGTCGAGGCAGTAGGCCAGCGTAGTAACGCCGGGTGAGGCGATGTAGACGCGCCCGTCCTCGACAGCCGGTGCGGCATACCACGACAGCCCGACTGGGAACTTCCATGCGATGGCTCCAGTGCGTGGCCCGGAGTCAGGAGAGAGGCCGGTTTGTTCAAGTGTTCTACCGAAGACCGGCCAGTCCGTTCTCGAAGTCGATGACGGGCCTTCCGCGCCTCGAATCTCTTTGATGAATTGCGGGTTGGACTGAATGGCCTCAAGAGCATGAAAGGCATTCTTCATTGCACCATAGCGAGATGGATCCATTGGTCCCCATTTTGAGAAACTGGTGCAGGGTTTGTGGAAGTTGCTCATGTCCACCCCTCGGTGTACGAGGTGCCGCACCCAAGAGAAGATCAGTGAGTGGCGGAGCGAGGCGTTCTCTGGGGTGGTCGGATGAGTGGCAAAATCGTGGCGCATGGCATCGATTTCCGCGATACCGGTCGGGACGAAGGGATCCTCAGCTCGTAGTGTTGTCAGGCAGCACACGGCGATCAAGGTCGCCACGGTTAGGTGAAGGCAAAGTTTCATCTTAATGCGTGAATGTAACCATCACCAGCGAGGATTATAACTTTGTCACGGTAGATGCAGAGCGTGGCTTCTTCGACACGTTGGCCGAGGCGGTGAATCCACAGCGGCTTGCCGGTTAAGGTATCGAGGCAGTAGAAGAAGGGGGTGTTGCCAGAGCCGATGTAAACCCGCCCGTTAGCGATGGCGGGTGCGGAGAGCCCACCGCCATCGGGAAAAGTCCAGAGCACCTTGGAGGTGTCGGGATTTACGCAATAGACCCGAGAGGCGCTCGGCACACCGCGCAGGCCGGCACCGACTCGAGCAGTGTAGTAGGCGCGACCGTCATGGAGCGCCGGGGTGGCGTTGAAGTTAGTGAAGAGCCCCTTTTCCTTAGGATCGATGATGCCCGGGTTGAGGGTAGCTCCGGTCTTTGCATCGAGTGTGGTGTAGACTGTCTGGTGATGCGGTAGGTAGAGCTTGCCGCCGGTTGCGATCAGGGTGCCAGAATCAAGCCCAACGCCGTTTTCTTTCCACACGATTTTGCCGGTCTTTTTGTCGAAGGCATAGATCGAGTGGCTCCATGAGCCAAAGTAAACGAGGTCGCCGTCAATCGCTGGCTCGGCAGGCACTGATTTGGCGGTCGGATACATCCACAGAATGTGGCCGGTCGCGGCATTGAGGCAGACCGCGTGACCATCGACGGTCGGTATGTAAACCCGCCCCTCATCGACCGTCGCCGAGCCCCAAACCCAGCCGCCGGGAATAGTTTGCTTCCAGATGAGCGCGCCGGTTTCTGCATCCACGCAGTAGAAGAAACGTTCGCCGCCCTGCTGCCCTGCAAAGACGCGTCCATCGGCGACCGCTGGAGCCACAGAGATCGCGCCTCCCATCTCAAACTTCCAAAGCTCTTTTCCGGTGTCGGCGTCCGCTGCCACGAGGAAGCCCGACGGCATGCCATAGAATACCTTGCCCTTCACCGCAGTCGGCTTCGATTGGTAATAAGTACCACCGGATAGGACGTCGGTGAAGATGCGCCGGCCTGCCTTGTCTTCGAAGGCCTGCAGCAGGCTGCGTTTCCACAAGACCTCGCCACCCTTGCCGATCCTGCGCAGCCAGAGGTCGCTGTCGCTGATCAGCACCGAGTCGCGCGCAACAACAAGGTCGGCGTAGATCGGGTGAGTCGAGATCTTCTTCTGCCATTTCAGTTCACCGCCTTTTTTTTCAAGGCAAGTCAGAGATCCATCGATGGTTGCGACGAGCAGACCTTCAGAGGTCATGGCTGGCTTCGCTCGCACCCAGTCGGGCAAGTCCGCCTTCCACAAGATCTTTCCATCGGAGGCATCGAGGCAGTGGACACTGCGGTCGGCTGAGCCAATATAGATCCGTCCATCATGGATTAATGGTACGCTGAATTGTTTGCGTGTGCTCGGCTCGATTTTACCGACGGATGTCTTCCAGACTGGCGCGCCGTCAGCTTCGTTGAGCGCATAAACTGTGCCGCCGTTCGAGCCGAAGAAGACTCGTCCCCCGTGTCGAGCCACTGACGTGTGGATCGCGCCGTCGGCGTGAAATTTCCAGGCGATGCGCTGGGGGGAGGTCCCAGCGAGGTTGAGGGCGTAGAGGTATCCCTCGGTAGTTCCCTGAAGCACGCGGTCATCCGTCAGCACCGGCTCGGCGAGAGCGTCAATGTCACCGACGTTGAAGTCCCATAGTCTCTTTTCATTGTCTTCATCCGCACAGATGAGGCGGTTGAAATTTTGGCAAATTGGAGGCGATCCATAGATGTCATGGACACCGAATGGATAGACCATAAATTTCCCGTTACTTGCGACCGGTGCGAGCTGCGTGCGGTAATCGACATGCCCGGCGAACTTCCGGTTCAGTGTCTTGCCCGTTTTTTTATCGAGATAAACGAGGTTACGAGCCTGGCCCTCGTTGCCACCGTGGCTGTTGACCTCTCGCAGAACTACGCGATTGCCCACCAGCACCGGCGTGGACATGATCGCTGGATACTTGTAAATGCCGAAAAGGGGATGGGTCTGCGTTGATTTCCAAATTTCCGCACCGCTTTCGAGGTCGAGGCAGAAGCTAGTCGCGTGCATTCCCGGAGAGGCGACATAAACCCGTCCGTCCTCGACCACTGGTCGCGCATACCAGCCGAGACCGACTGGATTTTTCCATGCCAGCTTGCCGGTTTTCGGGCCGGGTGCATTGGTATGGCCTGTGTTGTGGATGTTTCCCTGGAACTGCGGCCAGTCGGCTTCCATATCCCCTCCGGTTGGGGCGTTCGCGGGATCGGCGGTGAAGGGATGATAGATCGGCCCGGCGGTATTCAGTTTGCTCTGGATTTCTTCCAGCACCGCGAAGCCCGAGTCGATAGTCTTTCCCATCTCGAGCAATGCCTCTTCACGTGCAACACCTTGACGGCCCAGCACCGCGCTTTCGCTCCGGTAGTAGCGGGTATCGGTCTCGAAAAACGAATGCGTGTTCGCGCCCTGCTGTTGTAGAGTCGAAAGCCAGAGGAACATCAGTAGCGAGCGCTCACGATAAGTCCCAGTTGTCGTTGGTCTTACCGCGATGGCCTGGCGCGCCTCGTCGATGGCCTGGCTTCCACTCGACTGAAATTCCGCACCTGTCAGACTACTGAGAGGTATCAGGATCACAACGAGTAATAGGCACAGAGATTTCATGTTAGGTTACTCTGAGGACTCTTCCCAATTGCGACCTTGGTCGGCGATAGAGTCGAGATGCTTCATATGACCAAGTTCACGGGCATGCGGAATGTCTGGGGTCCACAGGCGGCGTGGTGGCGCATTACCCCAAGCCGGGCGGTTCATGCCAACGTAATGATCAAAAACGACCGGCGGTTTAGCCTGATGGGCAGAAATACTTGCACATCGTGATGGATCAAGCACCTCATCGAGGCGGAGAATAAAGTGGAAATCGTGCCAGCCTTGATCTGCATGACGACGGACAAATGCGGGGTCTAGTTCGCTATCCCCAGTCCATGCCATCAATGGCGAACGTAACAGTGAGAATTGCCAAACATCATCATGCAAGCGAGAGCTGTATGCGTCCGGCGTGTGCAGGCTGAGACTATGGTGATCACCCTGAATGCTGTCCCATCCACAGAATGGCATTTCGTCCGGCCCGGAGGTTCGTTCCACATGACCACCCGCCAAACCACTGGTCCAGCCATCAGGCTTGGCAGCCAGTTGGATCGGCATTTGCAGCATTTTGTAGCGCTCTGCAAAAACAACTTGTAGGTGAAGGTGAACCTCAGGTTTTCCAGCCAATATCGTCACGCTGATCCGGATTTTTGAATCTCCAATCGTCTGGTCGGCAAACAGCCGAGAGCGTAACGGACCAGCGTCCTCGACAATCCATTCGAGCTCGTCGAGGCGAGCTCCGATGTCCTCATTAAACCCTGTTTCATGAAACACCCAAGTATCGCCGTGATCTTCACGGAGGTGAAGTGAAAGCCCCTCGGCTCCCAGCAGGTCACGACCCTGCCATTTTAGTGAAGCAATTCCTCGTGGTCCGGTTTCAAGCTGAAGATCTCCAGCTGAAATTGCCCCTGCTGCCACACTCACTGGATCCGGGTGGGCAGGAGAATCGGGGGCAGGCCCGGCAAGTAACTTAAGAATGCGCTGGCCAGATGCGGGAATATGCGCTGGCAGCACCACACGGTGGGTCATGTCACCGGCATTCGCTTCAGGTGTGACCAATTGGAAAGGCACAGGTTTTCCATTCTCATCTGCAAACCAACGGTCGCTCCAATCGTCAAAATCGATAAAGGGTTCACATTCAATGTATCCATCGAAGTCATCAGCAGATCCATTGAGTAGAACGAGACGCTGGACGTTTTCGCCAGGCAATTTTACACGGGCATAGCGGCGGGAAACGCGCACGATTTCCTCCTCCGCTGTAATCATCGCACGCCCCTGCATGTTGCGGGTCGAAACACAGGATGTGGGCACGCTGGTGCCAGCTAAAATATCGTGAAACTGAGTAAAGGCGAGGTCCTTCCATGCTTGGTCGATTCGCCCAAGTGTAGCATCAGAATTCTGGTTATCTGTTGCAAAAGCTCGTGCCAGCTCCTCAGCCTGCTCCAGCATTCGCTCACCGCGATGTTGAATCTGTTTGATATCGTGCATCACGCTGTAACAGCCTGGAAATGTTTTCTGCAGTTCATAATCTACCACCGGCAAAATCTCTCGTTGTGCTTCTGCCTCCTTGTAAAAATCATCAACCGTACTGAATCGCATTTCGACCCCCTCAAAGGCATCACGATGACTCAGTAACCATTCAATGTTGGCTTTTGTAGGTCCACCACCGTGATTGCCAAGACCATAGAACATCATGGTGTGCCCGAAGGCTGGATCGGTCGCCTTCACACTAAGATCAATCTGGCCATGAAGTTCGTCACTCCGGGTCACATACGCTGGCGCAATACGATACCCGATAATTTCCGCACCTCCGGTTCCTCGCCAACGAAAAGTCTGAGCGGGCAGCTTGACCTGGCTTTCGTTCGGGCGGTGGAAAACGTATCCACGATAGCCAAATTCGTCCAACAAATCGGGCAGCGTGGCCGGATGGCCGAAGGTGTCAACATTGTAGCCAATCTTGGGACTGATACCGAAACGATCTTGAAAATACCGCTGCCCAAGCGCGATCTGCTTGCGCCAACCGGCTGCCGTAGGAAGGTTGGCGTCGGGCTGTATCCACTGCCCTCCAGCAATCGACCAGCGACCTTCGGCGATCAACTCACGCACCGCTTCAAACAATCCTGGATCGAGATCCTCAACCCACTCGTAGAGCCACGCTTCTCCGCGGGTATATCGAAACTCCGGATATTCATGACAGCGGTCAACCGCGGAACGAAAAGTGGCAAGAGCCTCATCTACCCCAGCTTGCCAGTTCCACAGCCAAATCGGATCAAGGTGTGCATTGGCAATGAGATGAACGACAGTTTTGGACATGGCATTATTAGAGATATGGGTCACAAACACATGCACGCTCAACTCAAACCGCATCGCGAACAACACATTCATGGCATAAATTGCATTTTGAGTAAACGTTAAACCAAAATTTTTACCAAATGATAATTAACCCCCCCGTTATGCCCATGCAGAACTGATCAAGCTCCTCTAGTAAGCACGAGCAATGTTTTGAGCCTATGATTTCTGTCTGGTAAAACCTAGATAGATTACTTAGGTGTCAGTTATGCCTATTTCTAATGGTGGTAAAAAACTTAGCGATATCGCCTCTTTAGTCGGATGTTCTGTTGCCACCGTATCAAACGCAATCAATGGTGCTGGCCGAATGAGTGATGCGATGCGTGAAACGATCCTCGCCAAGTGTGCTGAACATAATTTTGTACCTAATTCCGCCGGCCGCAGCTTGCGCCTGCAGCGCACTGACGCCGTGGGCGTGATTTACGCACCATCATTCGCTGAGCTTTTTGGAAATATATTCTACGCCCGTATCATGGAAGGACTCGCTGAGACTTTTGGCGAGGCAGGTGTAGACATCATCCTAGGTAACCGGCTCGAGACTGATGGTCTTCCAACCGTGGTAAGACAAGGAAAAGTCGATGCTCTTGTCGTGCTCGCTGGCGTTTTCAATACGAAATCCTACGAAGGATTTCGCAACTGCCCAGTGCCGCTATGTATCGTGGATGGTCACACCGATTCGCTAAAAGCCGATTCTCTTACCAGTGATGGATTTGGCGGAGCTCGCCTTGCGGCAGAGCATCTCTTCGAGCAAGGGCACCGACGAGTCCTAATGACCGCATACCGCAACTCGCTCTATAACATTCAACAGCGAACCTCCGGATTCTTCGCGGGACTCCGTGGCTGCGGTATGACAATCAACGAAAAAGATGCCTTAATCGAGGTGGATACTGATGCTGAAGCAGCAGAGAAAATCATCGCCCTTGTTGAGGAAAACTCTCCTCCCACGGCAATCTTTGCGGTTAACGACACTATGGCGATCCATCTGATCGAGGCTCTAACCAAATCCGGTAAGAAAGTCCCAGAGGATGTCTCCGTGATTGGCTTCGACGACGACGCGGTCGCGTCACACTACCACCCACGCCTCACCACCATCCGTTTGGGTAAACGTGACTTTGGCGCAATCAGTGCTCGCCTCATACTCGAAAGACTCGCTGACCGTGACAAACCCATCACCCACATGGTATTACCCACCGAACTTGTCATACGTGAGACTGTGGCGAGGGTTTAAATACCCAAAGAAACCAAGCGTATACATTTTACTTGCAAGTAATGAAAAAACGATTAATCAATTCTACTAGTGAAGTTAGCTGAGAATAATAGTATTGGAAAGATCACGATAGCTCGGATCTCTCGAGTAATTTTAGGCTCATTGTGCGCCCTCGCTGTATCGCCCAGCCCTACTGAGGCAGATAGCCGCCCCAACGTTGTTCTTATTATCACTGATGACCAGAGCCCGCACAATCCACCCACTCCGGATTTCCCGAGACTAGTTTCACCACCAGGTTTCAGCTATTCTGGTAATCGGGTGCTCACCCCGTTTGTCGATCAATTAGCGCGTCAGGGCATAGTCATGACAAATGCGAATGTCGCTTGTCCGGTGTGTTCGCCATCGCGCTATACGACTTTGACTGGGCGCCATGCCACAAGAACAGGAGGTGAGGTCTTTAACCGAAAATTCCCTCTTGGTGAGATGGCACGCCCAGAAAACAACGTTGAGCTTGGTCACGGAGAGCTGAATCTTGCACGCCTATTACAGGGCGCTGGCTACACCACCGCCTGGGTGGGCAAATGTCATATTCTGGAACAAGAGATCAGCGAGAACCCAGCATGTTGGGGGACTGCCGCAGCACCGGGGCTAAAAGCATATCCACTGCATAGCGACCCAAAAACTGATGCTAAAACAAATCAAGCCATGCGCGAGAATCAAGCATGGTGGCGTAAGCAAATACGTAAAGCAGGCTTTAATTGGGTTGGGGCGGTCTATCCAGCTAACCTGCTAGAACTCTTCAATAAGCCAGCCAATGTACACAACCTCGAGTGGACCACTCGGTCCGTGTTAGATTTCCTCGAAACACACCCAACCAAGCCGGAAAAGCCATTCTTTCTCTACTACGGCATGACTGTCCCACACGGTCCAGATCCGTGGCGAAAAACCAAAGAAGGTTTTATCAATGCGCTAGATGCGGACCCCAACTATTCAGGCGAGGGCTACCGAACCGACCTCGATTACTCCTTCATGCCATCGCGTAAGGCTATTAAAAAAGAAGTCATTGCAGCCGGATTCGACGCCAAGCATGCATGGCTAACTTGGCTAGATCACTCGATTGGCGCAATCCTCAAAAAGCTCGATGAGCGAGATCTAGCCCGCGACACCTTGGTGATAGTGACCTCCGACCACGGAACATGGCGCTACGGCAAAACCACGATGTATGAGGGTGGCCTCAAAGTACCGCTTGTCATGCGCTGGCCAGCGGGTATCCGCCCAGGGTCAACCTATCACCACTTGGTGCTGAATACCGACTACGCTGCCACTATTCTCGAACTCGCAAAAGCCGATGTACCAAAAAACTACCAGCTCGATGGGAAATCACTAGTTCCGATATTGCATGGCAAAAAAACCGGTGCAATACGCAAGGAAACTTTCCACGAGATCGGTTTTGCCCGTGCAGTCAAAACTGAGAAGTGGAAATACATCGCTATACGCTATCCACCAAAAATCTTACGCCGTATCGCCTCCGGAAAAAAGTTTCCCTCTTTTAAAGAAGACCTGCCGCCAAACCCCCTACCCTACTTAGTCGCCAATCTCCATCTCGGGTACCATAGCTCACGCCACAACCCAAATTATTTTCAAGCCGATCAGCTTTACGATCTTGAAAATGACCCATATGAAAAAACCAATGTCCTCGGCCTATACCCCGAGGTAGTTACCGATCTCAAGGCACGCCTGACTCGACACCTCGCCACCTTTCCCCGACGACCATTCGGTGAATTTACCCACTAAATATATATGCTTGCATCCAATTACTTCGGCTCGACCGATTATGCTTTTATGGGACTCTACGTCCTTGTGCTGATCGTCCTCGGCTTCTACCTCAAAAGGCTCGCTTCACGCAGCCTCGACAACTACATCTGTGGCGGCAAAAATATACCCTGGTGGGCGATGGGAATCTCAGGCATGGCGAGCTTTCTTGATCTCGCCGGCACGGCTGTAATCGTGTCTTTTTTATTTTTGTTAGGACCGCAGGGGTTATTTGTTGAGTTCCGAGGCGGCGCCGTTCTCGTGCTGCCGTTTATGATGCTGTGGACTGGTAAGTGGCATCGCAGGTCAGGCTGCCTAACAGGTGCGCAATGGAACATTTACCGTTTCGGTGATTGTTGGGGCGGTCGCGCCTCACAATTCATGGGCGTAGTAGCAACCGTACTCACCACAATCGGTATGCTTGCCTACCTAATTATTGGCGCGGGAATCTTTCTTTCAACCTTTCTCCCGTTTTCACCGGAAACCTGTTCACTCACATTGCTTGTAATGGCAACGCTTTACACTATGATGTCGGGTTTCTACGGGGTCATCTTCACTGATCTCTTCCAAGTCTGCATCATTCTCGCTGCCGTTATATACATCTCGGTGAAAGCCTTCTCTGGTATTGGCGATGCGGGTGAAATCGCAGAAATCGCCTCGACGGTTACTGGTAACCCCGACTGGATAAGCAGTATTCCAAAGTGGAACGCCCACATGCCCGAGGGATACGAGGTCTACAAACACCTGATTATTTTTGCCTCGTTCTATCTCGTTCGCACAATCGTCGCCGGCCTGGGTACAGGAGCAGACCCACGTTATTTTGGAGCCAAAAATGATAACGAGTGCGCTAAACTCTCGATGCTGTGGACGGTGCTGATGACCGTGCGCTGGCCTATGATGATTGGCATTGCAGTGATGGGCCTCTATCTCGTCAACGATCTCTTGCCTGACCAGACGAAACTCAAGCAAGCCGCCACTCTGATCCACGAAGCCAACCCCGATACTGAGAAGCCACAGTGGGGTGCTCTTATTTCCTCAATCTCTAACTCACCAGAGGAACAAGACCCCGCGCTGGTGGCTTCCCTGCAATCTTTGTTAGGTAAGGAAAAATGGACTGAAAAAATGAACCTACTCAGCTATGAGGGCACTGTAAACCCAGAGAAAATTCTTTCTGCAGTGCTGATGATTTCAGTCGGCGAGGGTATGCGTGGAGTTCTCGTCATCGCATTAGTCGCCGCCGCCCTCTCGACGTTTGGTAGTTGGGTGAACCTAGCGACCGGACAGTTTGTAAACGACTTTTACAAGAAATGGATGCGACCAAAAGCAAGCACACGCGAGTTGATTTTTGCCAGTTGGGCCACTGTAGTCGGCATTGTAACCTGCAGTTTTCTCTTCTCGTTGACGCTAGACAGCATCAACGACATCTGGGGTTGGATGATGATGGGATTTGGTGCAGGATTTTTAGTGCCAGCATTTCTGCGTCTCTACTGGTGGCGTTTCAACGGCGCTGGCAGTGCGGTCGGCACACTTATCGGAATCGCGGCAGCAATCGTCCAGCGCTTGGTGTGGCCTGACCTAAACGAAGTGTGGCAGTTCGTGTTTGTGCTAACGGTTGGTTTTGTGAGTTCCGTTGGAGTAGCGCTGCTGACTGCCCCCACAGATCCAAAAGTACTACGCAAGATGTATCTTGAAACAAGACCTTTCGGCGTTTGGGGTCATCTCAAGGAAACCCTCACTCCTGAAGAGCGTGCTAAGACAAGCCGAGAGCATCGCCAAGATCTATCAGCGTTGCCATTCGCCATGATCTGGCAAACCTGTCTGTTCCTCGCTCCCATGCTTTTCATCATTCATAACTGGCAAGGCTTTGCCGGCACCTGCGCGATCGGTATCGGAGCATTCGTCGGGATCTGGTTCATCTGGTTTCGCCACCAACCGAAGGGAAACTTTTATGACTAATTATCAACGAAACAAAAAATATCTAAATTCGCTTTGGTTAGGACTTTCGTTGATAGCTGTCAGCATCTCAGGCTGCAAGGAATCTGGGCAAATGTCTGCCGCCAAACCAGAGACACTCCGAGTGGATGCCTCGACGCTCACCGGCAAGGTAATGTGTGGCTATCAGGGGTGGTTTGGCACTCCCAGCGATGGTGAGGCTCGTGGCTGGAGGCACTATCGCAATCAGACGACCGAACAGTTTAAACCAGGCGAAGCTGGTATAGAATTCTGGCCAGACATGCGTGAGCTCGGCGAGCACGAGCGCTTTGATACTTCGTTTCGTCACCCCGACGGGCGGGTTGCGCAAGTCTTCAGTTCCGCAAAGCGCGATACGGTCTTGCGCCATTTTAAATGGATGCAGGAGTATGGCATTGATGGTGTGTTCGTTCAGCGGTTCGCCACCGAGGTAACTGAGCCAAAAGCCCGGCAGAAAACGCCAGTGGTTCACACGGTAAACCGTATTCTCAACAACTGCCGTGCTGGTGCGAGACAGCATGGCAGGACTTACGCCGTCATGTATGACCTAACAAGCATGAAGGCTGAACGCATTTCCTTGGTCAAAGACGACTGGCGCTCACTCGTCAAGGAATTGGGTATCCTGAAAGACAAATCCTATCAGCACCACCTCGGGCGTCCGGTGGTCTCAGTTTGGGGTGTAGGTTTTAGTAAGGGACGCGACTATGGCGTAAAGGAGGTCGCTGATTTGATTGATTTTTTTAAAAATGACTCCGAATGTGGCGGCCTCACGGTGATGTTAGGTATGCCGACCCACTGGCGAGATGGTATTAAAGACGCAGGTCCTTTTGCTGACTGGGAGACCGTTTATCGTGCGGCTGACATCATTTCCCCGTGGATGGTTGGTCGATATAGAAATGCTAAACAGGCACGAAATTACGTGGCTACAAAAGCCAAGGCGGACCGCAACTGGTGTCAGACCCACGGTAAGGAATTCATGCCTGTCGTGTTTCCTGGCTTCGGCTGGTCCAACCTCAAGAAGGACACGGACGAGCATCCCGATGCCTACATTGATCGTGATGGAGGGCGCTTCTTATGGGCTCAGTACGACGCCCATATCCGCGAGGGCGGCGCGACCATGATCTACCAGGCAATGTTTGATGAACTCGACGAGGGAACTCATATTTTCAAATCCACCAACGACCCTCCGGTGGGCAAAAGTAGTTTCCGTACTTATGGCGACTTACCGAGCGACCACTACCTTTGGTTGGTCGGCGAGGCAACTAAACGCTTGCGAGGCGAACTTCCAAGCAGGCCGGAAATGCCCGCCCGCCATCCATCTAATAAAAAATAAAAATTGCCATGCATGTCTATATACGCGCTTTAGTTGCCGTTTGGGGGCTTTTCTCTGCCACCGTATCTGCCGCTGAAAAACAACCTAATATCGTTTTTTTCGTACTCGATGACCTCTGCGATTGGGTCGGACCGCTCGGCTACAAGCAGGCAAAAACACCAAATATGGACCGACTTGCCTCATCGGGTGTGACCTTCACTAACGCCCACACAGCAGGGATTTTTTGTGCCCCATCTCGGAGCGCACTCTTCACTGGCCGGCACGCTTCCACGACGGGCTGCTACACCACACAAGTATACCATCGTGATCATCCCAGCCTGCAACCATTGCAAGCTGTGCTGCGGGATGGAGGCTACACGACACACGGTGGTGGAAAACTGTTTCACCATCCTGCTGGATACGCCGATCTACGTGGCTGGGACAATTTCTTTGTTCGTGATAAGCAACAGAAAAAACGCGGTTGGGCTCTCGAAAGTTGGTCTTTCGATATGGACTTTCTTCCCAAACCTTTTCCCTATAGCCCATTCAGCCAAGACCGTGAGCTGAACTTGGGGTTGTTTCTTGAATGGGGACCGATCCGGAATGAGAACGAGGGTAAGATGGCAGACACCATCCGCACCGATTGGGCCTGTGAATTGCTGCGACAAAAACATGATAAACCTCTCTTTCTCGCGGTTGGCTTGTACACACCACACTTTCCTAACTATGCGCCTCAGAAATACTTCGATCTCTACGATCCAAAGAAAATCAAGCTTCCGAGCTACAATGACAAAGACCTCAACGATTTACCGCCTGCGATCCGGAAAAAAAAGACAGCGCGTGCAGCGCATCACAAGCGCTTGGTTGAACTGGATGCGGTCGAGGATGCCATCCACGGATACCTCGCCTGTGTTTCCTACGCCGATGCGATGCTTGGGCGTGTACTTAATGCCATAGCCGAGGGACCTAACGCTGACAATACCGTGGTCATCCTGCTGAGTGACCACGGCTACCATCATGGGGAAAAGTTCGATTGGGGGAAACACACTCTCTGGGAGCGCACCTCAAATGTTCCTCTGATCATCGCAGGACCAGATATCGCAAAAAACACAAAAATTGATACAACTGTTAGCCTGATCGATCTGTTTCCGAGCGTCACAGGGATGGCTCAGGTCGAGGACCAACAGAACCGAGATGGAGTGTCGTTGGTGCAGGCCTTGAAGGCTCCCGCTGGGGCGCGTGACCGTAATGTGTTGTTACCGGGGATTAAACCAAATGAATACGCACTCATGAACCGTAACTGGCGGTATATTCACTATGCCGATGGGGGTGAGGAACTCTATCAGGTGCAGCAGGATCCAAACGAATGGCAAAACCTCGCAGGAACAGCAGAACACGCAAAGGTAATAAAAGAAATGAGGCAAAGCGCACCCAAGAAATTCGCTTCCCCGGGACCAGAAAAAAACGAGTTGAAACTTGTGACTGAGGGTGAAAATTTTCGATGGGAGAAACGCATCACGAAACCTCTCAAAAAACCTAACAGAATAAATCAAGGGACACCAAAATCTGGGGATAGAAAAAAGAAAAATATTCTTCTAATTGTCTGCGATGACCTAAACACGCATGTTTCTCCAGCAGGATATAAGCCGATCATTACACCGCATATGAACCAGTTAGCATCCGAGGCCATGACGTTTAACCGTGCCTTCTGCCAATACCCAGTGTGCGGACCCTCGCGGGCGTCATTTCTCAGCGGACTCTATCCTGAGTCAACCGGAGTGCTCGATAATAAAAAAGATATTCGTATCACACGGCCAGGAACTTTAACCATGCCCGGATTCTTTAAGAAGAATGGCTACTGGACAGCCAGCGCTGGAAAAGTTTTTCACTCGCCAAAGCACGAGCAGGGAGATGATGTCTGGAATAAATTTGTTCGCTTCCAGAACGACGAACTGCCAATCGTACGAGCTGCCCGAGAGAAATTCGAAGCAGAATTCGGATCGGCGAACGACGCCAAAAATCGTAAGCGTTGGAAAGCAGTCGAGAAGGTAGCGAAGAGTAAGCTCGACGCACAGACCCCTCCGGGCTACGGCCGCAGTGGGTTGACAGATGAGCAGCATAAAGACGGTAAAAACGCGCGTCAGGTGGCTTCTTGGCTGACGAAGAAAGCCCATGGTTCGAAGCCGTTTTTCATTACCTGTGGTATTCAAAAACCCCATGTGCCATTCCTCGCACCGGATAAATATTTTAACCTCTATCCGCTCGACGCTATCCGCTACACCCCTGATCCGCCTGATCTATGGGACAGTCTGCCGAGGAAGGCAATCAATACTCGCTTCAAGGAATTTGGATTTGAATTGGGTAAAGAGAATGAAGCCCTGCGCCGCGAATACATGCAGGCCTATCACGCCTGCGTCTCGTTTATCGACGTTCAAATCGGACTGATTATCGCGGCACTCAAGGAGAGCGGACACTGGGAGGACACCATCGTTATTCTGACCTCGGATCACGGCTATCATCTCGGTGATCATTTTCTCTGGGGAAAGGTGACTCTGTTCGACGTCGGAACAAAAGTGCCTTTTATCATACGCGCCCCTGGTTTGACGCATGGAGCCACTCACTCAGAGGCAATGGTAGAACTAGTGGATATCTACCCGACTCTTGCCAGCCTCACCGAGCTCGAGGCTCCCAATCATTTGCAAGGAATGTCGCTACAGGCCCTGCTGAAACACCCCGATCGGTTAGGACGCAAGAAGTATGCCTACAGCGTAGTCACGCGTGGTAAACAGCTAGGATATGCACTTCGTAATCAGCGTTGGCGCTATGGAAAATGGCCCGACGGTGAGGAGCTTTATAGGCTAACACACGATCCGGATGAGAAACGGAATCTCGCCAGTAAGCCGGCTCATGCGGAACGCCTGAGAACTTTCCGAACTGCCCTCACGGCCAAACGTAAGGAGGCGGGACAGAAACGGAACAAGCAGACTTCACCTCAATCCTCGCCAAACTCTGTTCCCCATTAGTAAACCGCAACCCACTCGATGAACTAACAATACACCTCAACCATCCCAAATTCATGAAAACCGAACACTTTATCGCGTATCTAACCTTTGCCACCTCGCTAGCCATGCCACTCTCCTTGTCAGCGGCAGCAGATAAGATTCCTAACAAAGTCATCCCCAAAGCGATCCCCGGAGCAAAGCCTCGCAACGTTGTCTTTATCCTCTCAGACGATCACCGCTATGACGCCATGAGTTTTCTGGGTCACCAGTTCGCAAAAACTCCTGTGATGGACTCACTCGCAGCGAACGGCGCACACGTGAAAAATGCGCTCGTTACCACCTCACTGTGTTCACCGAGCCGAGCGTCTATTCTCACCGGACTCTACACATTTCGTCACCGCGTGATCGACAACAACCGACCGATTCCTGCAGGCACCGTCTATTTCCCGCAATACCTGCAGAAAGCCGGATACGCGACAGGTTTTATTGGTAAATGGCACATGGGCGGCGAGAGCGACAAACCTCAACCGGGTTGGGACCACTGGGTAAGCTTTGCCGGGCAAGGGCATTACTTGCCGCCTAACCCCAACTACACCCTCAATGTCAACGGAGAGCGGGTTAAACAGAAAGGCTATATCACCCATGAATTGACCGATTACGCTGTCGATTGGCTCAAGCAACAGAAGCCTTCTGATAAACCCTTTTTCCTCTATCTCTCGCACAAGGCAGTCCACGCCAATTTTACGCCAGAGAAAAAGTATGAAGACTCCTTCAAACATCTGCCCTTTAAACGCCCAGCATCAGAAAAAAACACCGCTACTGACCTCCATAAGCCCCGGTGGCTACGCGACCAGCGCAACTCGTGGCACGGAGTTGATTTCCCCTACCACAGTGAGCTAGATATCGAGCGCTACTACAAACGATATTGCGAGACTTTACGCACGGTAGACGACAGCATAGGAAGAGTCATTAAGCAGTTAAAAGAGATGGGGGTCTACGAAGATACCCTGATCATATATATGGGTGACAACGGCTTCATGTTCGGTGAGCATGGACTAATCGACAAGCGTGTTGCTTATGAAACCTCAATGCGAGTGCCCATGCTTGTGCAGTGCCCTGCCATCATCAAGGGCGGCACTGTCGTTGATGACATGGTCGCCAACATCGATGTCGCACCAACTGTCATGCAGGCCATGGGGCTAGAAAAGCCGACCCACATGGATGGAGATAGCTTTCTACCGCTGACTCTTGGCAAAAAAAACAAGTGGCGCAACGAATTCCTATACGTTTATTACTGGGAGAAAAACTTTCCACAAACACCCACTACTTTCGCTATTCGGAGCAATCGCTATAAATATATCACTTACTACGGATTGTGGGACGCCGACGAATTTTATGACATCCAGAACGATCCCGAAGAAAGCAAAAACCTCTTTTACGACCCAGCCTTCAAAAAACAGGCTAAGACAATGGAAAATAAGCTCTACAAAATGATGGCGGAATTCGGCGGAATGGAAATACCTCTCAACCAACCCAGGGGCGGCTTTAATCATTATCGCCTGCGTGATCGCGACGGCAATAAAGCCTCCAATTTCCCAGTTCCCATGGTCATCGAAGCTCCCATCAACAAAGATGCCAACTAATTCTTATTAGATTATTGTTTTAGATTGACTAAATTGAAAAAACGTTTTACCATTTTGCCCTGTTGCGTATCTTCCTAGGTAAGATTCGCTATGGTCTATTGAAAAACCAACCTACTTCCATGCAAGGTATCCCAACCACCAAAAAGCCGATATTTAAAGCACACACGACATTTTTGACTGGATTCACTCTAGTGGAACTGTTGGTTGTCGTTGCTATCATTGCGGTTTTAGCCGCGCTAACCTTCACCTTTGTTGGTCGCGGTCTGGCCAGCGCGAGGGCGGCAACCTGCACATCGAATTTACGACAAGTAGGAGCTGCACTTATTGCTCACTCAATCGACAATAATAATAAATTCATCGCTTTGCAACCAGACATAAATCCTGAAACCGGTAGGCGCCCCCCTATTTGGACATGGCAACTAGCTAGAGATGGATACTTGGGTTCATGGGATGGTAAAGGCTCTGCGCCATGCGGTACTGGAGTCTGGACTTGTCCAGAATGTGAATTTGTAAGTCATAATTACGGTGGTTATGGAGTAGTTGAAGGAACCATCTTCGCATACGAGGAAACCAGCCCCAGAGGAGGAGTCACAGAAAAGGGCTCTCTGCGTGAACACCGAATCGAGGACCCCGCCAACACATGGCTGGTGGGTGACGCACACATCAACGTAAATAAGCCAAACAAGGGCTGGTATGCAATCTGGTCCCAGCCATCAAGATGGAACGGTCACGGTCCAGCGGCACGCCACAACGGCAAGGTAAACGTCTGCATGATAGATGGTCATGTTGAACGCCTGACCATCAAGCAAATTGAGGAGAGAAAATTAACAGAAGATGTGCTCAGAAAATAGTTTGTTACGCCCATAACCAAGAGATCGACATTTATGATCTCAAGTATCAAACGATTCAAGATTGATTTGTTGGGCAAAAAAATTTCAGCGCTATCAACCGTCACAACTGCATAATGGCAAAAAATTGATAGCTAGGCGATGATTGCAGGGAGCGTGACAACACTCATCGCTCAAAACATTTCCATCTGTGCACTTCCGTTCTCATCTTGAAGTTTCACGCCAAGTCCAAATAGCCTGACAGCCTTCCCCTCTCCCCTTGCCCATGCTTCGTGGAGTAGTTCCTCATAAATAGCCCTCTCCTGGCTCACCGAGGCACGCTCTGCCGTGGTACGAGTAAAATCGGCAAACTTCAGTTTGATCACCAACGATCTGATTTTTCTGTTCCTGTATTTTCCAAGCAAGATTTCTTCTATCTCATCCTGGAGGGCTCCTAACAATGGAAGTAGTTCACCAGACGAAGTGACGTTTTCATGGAAAGTTCTCTCCTTGCTGATCGACTTCCTACTGCGATGCGACTTAACCACACGGCTATCTTGGCCGCGACTCAGATCGTAGAGTTCCAGCCCCCATTTACCGAAACGTC
>Ga0222717_10000524_pt1 | contig 32951 bp, 25 predicted proteins | sample C33_18DmetaG_FD_165053 | JGI IMG/M metagenome (GOLD analysis project Ga0222717, IMG submission 165053) | Estuarine water microbial communities from San Francisco Bay, California, United States - C33_18D | ecosystem: Environmental > Aquatic > Marine > Unclassified | place: USA: California... | reverse complement strand
AGAGTTTGTTGTCGAAGGCAACGAGTTCGACAAGTATCATCAACAGTGGCTTAAGAAGTTAGAGGAATACTACACTAAGTACATCTAGTAAAAGGCTACATTGATTTAAAATCAATGATAAATAAGTATAATCAAAGGAAAAGATTAGACTTATGAGCATTATACAAATCTCTAAAATTCAACAAAGGGCTGGTAACTTAGTTGACTTACCACAATTAGACGAAGCAGAAATCGGTTTTGCCAGTGATGCGAAACGAGTCTTTATCGGAAAAACAACTAGTGGATTAGAAAACATTGAAGTATTGACTTCATACTCTGATATCACATTTAGCCAAATCGATGGCGCAGTTGGAAATTTAAATATATCAAACACTACTGTTGCTAATGGACAAGTATTAGCATATGATGGTAGTAACTGGGTCAACAAAGGTGGAGACGCCGGTGGATTAGTTGACTTAGGTGAGATCAGTAATGTTCAAATAGACGGTGGTTCAGTTGGTTATACAATTGAAACAGATGGTCTAGGTAATCTATCTTGGACACCTAAAGGAACAATTACAGCATACATCGAAGATGTATCACAAGCAAACCCAGGCGTTGTCACTTCATCATCAGAAAACTTTTTAACATCAGGACAAGAAGTTACAATCACTGGTGCAGTTGGTATGACTCAATTAAACGGTGGCACATATTATGCTAACGTTTTAACTGCAAATACCTTCTCATTATATTCTGATACAGCATTATCGACTCCAGTCGATACTTCTGCATTTACTGATTATGCATTTTCGTCTGTAACAGACTTAGCACAATCAACAAACCAAGTAACTCTTGGTGATTCACAAGTCTTTTCATTAAACGATCCTATTAGATTTACAGGTACACTATCTAATGGTAGTTCATCATCGACTACACTAAACACTAATGATACGTATTATGTTAAAACAATACCAAGTTCAGCGGCACCAGGTACTATAACAGTATCAGATGAATTACTTGCAAACGGTGTTGCAGGAAACACAGTAGCATTAAACAATGTCACAGGTATAACAACAGCAAATGTATATGGTGTAGGTGGTAGAGCAGTTGCATCAGTAGGTGGCGGATCAGGTGGATCAGCGGCTCAAGGTAGTAACACAAGCATTCAGTATAACAACTCAGGTGTTATTGATGGCGACGGAGATTTTGTTTGGGACTTTAGTTCAAACAAAACTCTAACAGTTAATGGGAACGCAAATGTTGGTAACTTAAATGCAACAGCATCAGTTACATCATCCAGACTAATTTCAAATATAGCAACAGGCACAACACCTATTGTTGTAGATTCTACAACACGTGTAGCAAATTTAAATGTTGATTATGCTAATGTAGCAGACAACAGTGTAGTGGGAAATCTTACTACAGGAAACTATTTCCCTGCTTTAGTAGGTACATCAAGTACAGGTAACAAAGCATTAAATGTAAGTGGTGCTTATACTTTTGATACTGCTAATGCAAAATTTGTGTCAGGTAATGTTGAAGCAACTTACGATGTAGCCGCATCAACATTCACAGGTACTTTAGCAACAGCCGCACAACCAAACGTAACAAGTCTTGGTACACTTACAAGTTTAGAAGTATCAGGAGACATTACTCCAGATGCTAACGTTGCATATGATTTAGGTAACAACACAAACAGATTCAGAGATTTATATCTTTCAGGATCGTCTATCACATTAGGCTTCCAAGATATAACATCAAACGCAACTCACACAACATTTACTAACAAAGTAGCCGCAGATCAATTCATAGGTAACGTTGTAGGTATCTTGTCAGGAGATGCAGGTAACATTTCAAATGTACAAGGCGCAAATGTTGCAGGTCAAGTTAACTTTGCCGCTACTGCTAACACAGTTGCTGGCGCAAATGTATCGGGTACTGTAGCATTAGCATCAGTAGCCAGTACTGTTTCAGGAGCCGCACAAGCAAATATTACTAGTCTTGGTACACTATCATCGTTAACTGTATCTGGAAATGCTGGAGCAGGAAATGTCAATGCAACAGGTGGTGTGTTTACATATGTATCAGGCGATGGCGCAAACTTAACATCAGTTCCCGGACAACAAATTACAGGTGAAGTTGATTTTGCACAAGTAGCAAATTCAGTAGCAGGTGCAAATGTATCGGGTCAATCAGCAAATGCATTAGTTGCAGGTACAGTATATACTGCGGCGCAACCAAACATTACAAGCACAGGCACTTTAACATCATTGACCGTATCTGGATTAGTAGATGCAGGATCAGTACAAACACCTACTCTTACAACTGGTGCAAACACAACAGCAGGTTCAATTACAGGTAACTGGACACTAACAACAGGATCCAGACTAGAATCAACATATGCTGACTTGGCTGAGTATTATGACAGTGAAGAAGCCTATGAAGCAGGTACTGTAGTATGCTTTGGTGGCAGTAAAGAAATTCATGTCTCTAGTGAGAAAGGTAGCAGACGAGTAGCAGGGGTAGTATCAACTAATCCAGCATACATTATGAATTCAAATACACAGGGTATACCACTTGCTATAGCATTGCAAGGTCGAGTACCATGTAAAGTTACAGGCACATGTCAGAAAGGTGATATCATGGTAAGTGATGGTCTAGGTGGTGCAACTGCTTGGTATCATGTTGCTACTATTATGCATCCTGGAATGACAATAGGTAAGGCTATCGAAGATAAAGACGATAGAGAAATGACTGTAATTGAAGTAGCAGTCGGTCGTCTATAAACCACAAAAATTTCATCTAATCATAAATACATATGATTGTTCTCGTTTATCGAAAACTCTTTAAACAATCTCATGCGGTGCTTATTCCCACCGAACGTGTGACCTAGAACGTCAACTATATATTAGGAGAAATAACATGGCGAATAAATTAAAAATAGCAAAGGTCGCAGCCTTACCGGTACTATCCGATACGACTGCAACTACAAACGTGATTACAGTAGATTCTACTACTGGAATGACACAAGGTGACAGATTTGTACCTGCTTCAACAGTAGGTGGATTAACTGGCGGAACAACTTATTTTGTAAATGAAGTGCTTTCAGCAACTACTTTTACTGCATTAAATACTTCCCCTTCAGTACAACCTCAAGTCTCACCAACATTAACAACTACAACTGGCGGAAGTGTTAAACTCAGTGTTAACCAAGTTGATACTGGATATCCAGCAGACACACCACAAGATATGGGTGTAGTCGGTGGAGACACAGGACAGGAAGGCAAACAGTTAACTGCATTTGGTGCAATTGCTACAGCACAACCTGGCAAGTTCTGGTTCGATAGTTCTACAACTGACGTATACGGTGACAAAGATGCAGACTTTACTACTAACATAGTAGTAGGTGAGCAACTTTCATTCACAGGCGACAACATACCATTTACAGTAGGTGCTTTAGTTACTGGCGTTACTTATGTAATCGACAATACACTTGGTACATCTGCGGCACAATGGATCTCAATGGGAGCAACAGGTGCTAACTTAGGTGAAGTATTCGTAGCAACTGGCGCAGGTGCAGGTACTGGTACAGTATCATATGCATCAAACGGTGCTAACGTACCATTAGGTACAGTCTCTGCATTAGCAGTAGTATCAACACCAACAGCAAGTTCAGATGCAACAACTGACTTAATCACAGTAACTGCAACAGGTGCATTTGATTTAGATGCTCCAATTTACTTTGGTGCAGACATCGGTGGACTAACAGCAGGTACTACTTACTTTGTTAAAACAATTGATAGTGGAACAACTTTTAGTGTTTCAGCAACATTAGGTGGACCAGCATTACAATTGACAACAACAACTGTTGTATCAACTGCAAACATTGAAAAATTAGACTTAAGTGCTTCAGCAACATTTACAAAGAGTGAAATTTCAGTACTTGGTTCTGAAGACGAAGCAGTTTACATCAAACGTCAAAAAGGCAAAAGAAAGTACTTAGTAAGCAATGCGGCAGGAACCAAAACAGGTATCTGCACAATGGTCAAAAAAGCACAAGCAGATTTACTTGCAGGTGAAATGAGCATTGAAGGTACATATGACAATGCGGCAACTACTTTTATTGAATCTGTATCTGATGTTAATGGTTTAGCATTCACTAACGATAGTGGATCAGACTATACTCAGGATGATCAGTCTGGAATGCAGGCAACGTTTGAAACAATCGTTGGTAGCCCACTAGCCGGTTCAACAAAACCAGTTATCACACTTCCTTCAGCATAATAGAGTAGGTGATTTAAATGGCACAAAGTAACGCACAAAAGCAATTGCAACAGTACGATACTGACATTGCTGTACTTAAAGTTGAGTTTAAAAACCTTGATCAAAAGTTCGATACTGCCCTCGAAGATGTTAAAGCAGATATTAAAACTAATTCTGAATTAATAAAAGAAGGCAATGCGTCAACTCATAAGATGCTGAATGATTTTAACAAGTCTAATCAGGAATCACATGATTTGATGGCTGTTAAGATCACAGCATTAGAACGTTGGAGATGGATGCTTATGGGTGCAGGTTTAGTATTAGGTTCAGTAGGATATTCATTAATAGAATTTTGGATGTCACACTAAATTCATTTAGATTAAGAAGGGGTGCTAGTCACCCTTTCTTTTTGGGTCAAATCCAGGGCATAACCTCAGACTGCACAGATCCAACGACATCATCGAATAAATCATAGGTAATATCTTCATTAGTAAACTCACTCAAGGCGCTTAAAACGTCTCTACGGCGGTCTAATATAGCATCTAACTCTATTTCGCAGTAGTTTAGATCATGTGCTGAGTTCTCATCCAATAGAGTAGACAAGATTCCATTATATGGGTAATAAACACCGACATGTTCCAAACTTTTGGACACATGATGTTTCCATTCTTCAGGGGTAACATCTGATCTATCGTTGATTTCTATTCTGCCCAGCCAATGTTGAGTCCAGTCTTCAAAGTCTTCATCGTTATAATTAAGCCATCTTTTCGTCATAACAAATGGGAAGCCTTCAAAGCCATACGTAACAAAAACAATTTTATCAGTGATGTGAACTGCAGGTGATGAAGCATAAGTTGCATTGACACCGTTTGCATTTAAGATGTCTACTATGATTTCTCCCAATGCTCCGTCAACAGCAATGACAGTAATCATAAATTTTTAAGACTTGCTAATTTTTCTACGACATTATCAATGTTGATTGTAGAGAACAATCCGGGGTGTAAGGGTTTAGGATACTTGTCATCTCCTACCCAAGCATATCCGCAATGTTCGTCATTAAGAATTGGGGGAAATTCTTCTTCTACTTCACAGAAGAATGTATGATATGCAAATGTATTATTAACAAACTTTTGTATTGGTACCAATTTAAAATCATCGTCCCAATATGCAATTTCTTCTTGGCATTCTCTTTTTAGTCCGGCTAGTAATGTTTCATTCTTTTCTATCTTACCACCTGGAATAGACCATGTAGGATTTTTACTTTCATTTCTTAATAGATAAAGAGAACGTCTAGTAGATTTACTATAAAAGAATATACCAGCAGATTGATTAATAATGATCGCCATACAGTTATTTAGTGAGTGACTGGGTAGCCCTTAAATAACTATACTGTAATCACCTTCGTTGTAATAACCCTCATAAGACTTCATCCATTGAGCAGGAAGACCGGGCTGAACTGAATCAGCAGGGGTAGCCGCCCATCGATATTGAATCTCTGTAGTTAAGTTAGTAACATACTCAAGACCATCTGGATAAACACTTGAATCGAATGCAATGAACCAAGTCATAATATCTGCATTGAATTGTAGAATATCATTTGCTTGGGCTTCTACTACAGTGAATACTGTACCAGTGCCTTCTGGTTGTACATTGTTCATTGTAAACTGAGTACCAATTGTGTTTGCAGGTGCTCCGTAGTTTCTGAAATCTGTTGTGCCAATAGTAGCAATTTGATACTTTACTCCGGGTATTAATGTAGTTGCTTGTTGTGTTTCAGGTGCTGTTGATTGACCTGTCTGACTGCCTATGATTGTTCCCCAAGATGAAGTATCAGAACCAATATCACTAACTAATAAGTATCTGACATTAGGAACAGGTCCCGGTAAGCCTGAGTTAGGTCCTGATATTTGAGGATTAATAACTGATGTCACTGGATCTAATGTGTTCTGTGGTAATGTATCTTCATCAACATTAAAGATTAGATAACGATCATCAAGTGGATCAACAACTATAGTACCTACAATCTCTGTATCCATATACGGATTTTCTAGCCATATCTGAGAGATACCTGCACGATAAGCACCGTACATATTTAAGATTGATGTCCAATATAAATCAGTATCTGGATTGACTGGTTTAGTTAAATCAAAGTTTGATGGATTATCTACTTCATTCTGAGGTAACAGTTGTAATGAGTTACCAATAAACAATACTTGATATCCATATGGAGATATCTTTTGTCTTGTACCTAATAACAAATCATCGTCTTGCATATCTTCTTGTGTTTTACCATCAAAGATTGAAGTAATGATTTTGTTAATAACACCATACTTTTTGAGTTTAGATGATGTTGTCAACCACATGGGTAAGTAAAACTTCCATGACATAATATCAATTGGATTACCTGTACCTTGTGGTATAGAACGTGATGAAAATGTTAGTCCATCCTGATAGACAACTGTTAACGATGTCCAGTCTATAAAGTTATCAGTGTTTTGAATTTCTAATGACGGATTGAATAGTGTTCCTAATTGTTCAATCAATTCTAATTTTTGTTGATAGTTAGTTGTCCAAAAGTCTACTTGTAATCTAAGTGTATATGGAACTGGCATTAACTTTTCAACTGTAAATGCTTGACCTTGTGTCTCACCATATTGTGCTGTAGACTGATCGTATTCTCTCTGACGTACATTCTGCTTCTCTACAAAGTAAGGCTCTTGTGTTCGTCTTTGATCATATTCTAGCCCGCTGATGTAGTAAGTTATTAAAGGCGCAGAGGGAAGATTAGAAGCAGAGTTGTTAGCAATAATAGTTGATGCTTGTCTACTTGAATCACCGTATTGAATTGGCACTCTAACTAAAATAGGATTACCGTTTGGATCATTGCCTTGTGTCACGTACCAATTACTAAAAATCTTAGCAAACTGTAATAAAAATCTTCTTATCTGGTTGTCGTAAAAATATTGTGCCATTATGTTCCATCACTTGGTGGGTTGTCATCTGGTTCTAAATCTAATATAGAACTTAATCCTTGTGCAGACGAAATGTTTGCACCGTCATTGTTGTTATATATATTCGCATCGTTATTTATGAAGCCTGAAAGTTGCGAAGTATCTGATGCAGTATAACCAGTTGTTGTTCTTACATCTTCACTCACTCTTAACCAAAGAGTTCCTGACCAACGATATAACACGTTAGGTGTGTAATCTATTCTTAAGAAATAATCTCCTACTTGAGGACTTGATGGGAATGAAATTCCTGCACCTGCGGGTAAACCATTTGGTGGAGTACCATCGCCAGACAAGTAACCTGAAGTGTAACCAAAGTCACGTGGAGTATATCTTGCTATGAATTGAAAACGAGGATCACAGTCAGCACGATAGTCCATTGTATTCGGACCATAAGGTTCCGTACCTGTGAACCCTGCCGCTGTAGGATCTTGGTCTGCTGTTGCATAAGTGTTATCAGCAGTACCATATGGACCCGTAACAGGTCCTGAAATATTAACTGTAAGAAGTTTTGTTCCTTCTAATTGTCCTGAGCCTGTTGAAGACATCTCTGGTGCTTCAACTGCAATTGATAAGTTTGCTTGTACAAACTTTTCTATCATTGCTTCTAAGTCTATACCCTGCTCTCCGTGTTTGGCTTGCATTACATCAATAACTTCTTTAGGTATTCTGATACCTGATGACTCGTATTTGTATTTGTCACTTTTCATTGTGATGACTTCACCAGTAGCACTTAACGGACTATTGCCAGGCATCCATGATCTAACATCGACAGGTGGAGCGGGTTGATTTTCTTTGTTTGAAAATACATTGTTTGCTTCATAGATACCATATCCGGGCACAACATATAAGTTTGATGTATCGTAACCTGCTTTGGGTACAATACGTGCCGCTTCTTTTAAGTTAGCATCATTGATTCTAATATTTTCGTTGTAACGACCTAAGACATCTTTTAGTGTCTGACCTGTATCTAGTTCCCAATAAGGATCTGGATCAGTTGAACCGGGTTTAGTTCCTGCGGGTACTTCTTGTAATGCAATATAGTTTTTGTCACCAAATGTCATTGTATACCCTGCAGGGTATGTTTTGTTTTTATCCCAGTCTCCCAAGTAGTTGTCCATGTCAACTGGATTACGTAAGATATCCTGAAACTCTTGGCTATCTACTAGTTTCTCACATTTGATTCTCCATAGATGAGGGAACCAAGTTTGTGAAAACCCTTCACTACCATAGTTAGCATCTGTAACTTGATAAAATCTCTTAAGTGCAGTTGGAAATAATGTTGCATCATCATTTAAAGGATTGTAGTCTAGTAAGTGAGGTAACTCAATAACATCACCGACCATAAGTTTTCTACCCATGATATCGATCATGTCATTATAATGAACATTAATGAAAATAGTATCATTACTTAAGAATAAGCCGAACTGACTAAGATCAAAGTCTAAGTTTTGTACAGAGTAATGACCACGTAATCGATAAATATCCTTTTCATATTTTCTGTCTCTGTTCTCTAAGAACAGCAAATCTTGTATGTTTGTAGGATCCATCTGACTATACTGAGGCTGTGTAAAATCAGCAGAAGGACCTTGATCCAACGGCCCAGCATATTTGTGAATGTATAAATCAGTACCACCCACAGTCAATTGCTCAGATATATTTCTGTCTAAGAAACGATAGTCGTTTTGTTTCTGTTCCCGGTATAAACTTAGTCTTGGCATATATATATTTATCTAATCTTAAGTTCTGCGAGAATTTGGGTAAATAGAAGGTTGAAGTTAAAAATTATTTAATGTATAATGCTCACACTAAGTATGAACAATAAAAGTTATAAGGGGTCAAATGGCTAGACGGAAAGTAAAAACAGTTTATCTCACACCTGAACCTAAATGGGAACAGTACAAAGGTATCACTGACGGGCCAGGACAGGAAAAGGCATTCCAAGATGCTCAGTACTTTATCCGAACTGAGATTGGGGACAAGAAAAGATTGATGCGTTGCAAAACGTGGATCAAAAAAGAAGCGGGTTACACTGATGAAGAAATAGAAATTATTTTAAGAAACCCTGATTGGAACTTTAATGGAACATCTACTTCAGTTTGGTTCTTGGATAAAGTGGGTTATATGCCTCAACCTCATATTGATCATATTGCAAAACTCAAAGAAGAATGGCTAGAAAAGGGCGAGAAGATTGCTCAAGTCAAAGAAGAAAAAGCAAAAGACAAACCCAATCGTCCTTCTATACAAGATATCATGCTAGGTAAATTATTAGAAGCAGGTGGAGAGATTGATGGTGTTATGGATCAGTTCTTTGAAGATGAAATAAAAATTGATGCTAAATTTAATACTAACATCATGCGTATTCTCAATTCATACAATCCTTTACCCAATCATATCCCTCAACTAGTTGAGTTTTACACAAAAGAACAAAAAGAATTTAAAGAAGTTATTGAAGGTAAAGACGAACAGTTAGTTGAAGCATACAGTCATTTTTCTAAAAGAAAAATCAAAGGTATTATTGCTGGATATGATACAATGATCGGTGTGTTAAATTCATATCAGGCTCTTAAGATTAAAAATAGAGCAAGACGTAAGACTAAGCCTATCACTCCTGAGAAAGCAACACAGAAGTTGAAGTATCAAAAGGCTTTTGAGTGTGATACAACTAAACTTAAATTAGAAAGCATTAGACCAGCAGAATTACACCTATCTAAAGAAGCATGGTGCTATGATACTGCTAAAAGAAAACTTCATCACTATATTGCAGATGATATGAGTGGGGAAATGTTTGTTAAGGGTAATACATTGTATGGATTTGACAAGTCTAAGAGTGCAATTAAAACATTACGTAAACCCAAAGAACAAATAAAAGAAATTATGGGCAGTAAGCCCGCGGCACGCAAATTCTTTGATGACATCAAAGCAGTAGGTGTTCAACCAAAAGGTCGTTTCAACGATCAAATGATTATTCTTAAGGCATTTTAATACATGGCAAATTATATGTTGATTGCGGGGTGTTCTCACGCCGCAGGGTCGGAGATTGATGGTAACCTATCAAGTCCAGAAAATAGAAAAGCAAGTTTTGGCAATCAATTAGCAAAACTAATAGATCACAAACCGATTAACATTGCGAGAAATGGTTCGTCTAACGGCGCAATACATCGTAGTGTACTAAATTGGTTTACACTTAACCAAGATTTAGTGTCTAACAAAAACAACAACCTTTTTGTTTTAGTTAACTGGGCAGAAAGTTGTAGAATAGAAGCACCCGTACCACACAAAGTAGGAATTAACCAAGATACATGTGCTGATTGGGCTGATCCAACATTTTTAGATTCAGTGCAAGTAAATGCAATGACTGATCCACATCATGTTGCACCACAAGAAAAAGAACAGTTCTTAACAGCACAAAGATTTTTAGTGTATTCAGAGATTTATACTGAATGCATGACTGCTAAAGATGCCTTATCATTGCAATACTTTTTTAAAGCAGAAAATATCAGATATTTAATGACTAATTCTGGTATTGCTTTTAACGATAGAAATATGAAATGGTTAAAACCTTATCTAGCAAAGATAGATGCAAAAAGATATTACATGTATAGAAACAATGATCATGGATTTTACGAAAAGTACAAACAAGCAGGAATGATTAATCCAAATGCTAAGTACGGACATCATGGTGCAGATGCACATATGTCTAGGGCACAAGATTTAGCCAATTATATAAAACAGAAAAACATTTAGTCTGATAAATACTAGAAACAGGAATTTATTAGTATGGCATCAGAAGAACTAGCAGTCCCAAATAACGAGAACCTCGAGCAACTTAAAGAGAATTTGTTCGATCAGGTCCGTTATAGGCTAGGTGACGGAATCATTGATTTGGAATTAGATCCAGAACATTACGAAGCCGCATATAACCTCGCAATCAAAGTATATAGACAACGTGCAGAAAATTCAGTACAAGAAACTTATACTTTATTAACGGTAGAAAGGAACACAGATACTTATACACTACCAACAGAGTTCATTAATGTCAGACAATGTTTCAGACGCACAATCGGACTTGAAACAGGCCCAGGTGCATCATCATTTGATCCATTCTCATCTGCTATCTTAAACACTTACTTGTTAAACTATAACTATGCAGGTGGTCTAGCAACATATGACTTCTATGCAGGGTACGTAGAACTAGCCGCTAGAATGTTTGGTGGTTTTGTTATCTACACATTTGATCCAGTAACTAAAACAATTAGATTTGTAAGAGACTTCAAAGGATCAGGTGAACAGATTCTTATTTGGGCTGACATTTTACGTCCAGAAACAACTCTCTTACAAGATCCGGGCATTGCTCCTTGGATAGAAAATTATACATTAGCAACATGTATGATCACTCTTGGTCAAGCACGTGAGAAATTCTCAACTATTGCTGGTCGGTCTGGTGGTACTGCTCTTAATGGTGCGGCTATGAAAGCAGAAGGAGCCGCGGCACAAGAAGCATGTCTCAAAGACTTAAGAGACTACGTTGACTACTCACAACCTCTTACATGGATTCAGGGCTAATTACCCAAAAACACTTGACATTCTTTCTCATATAGTTTATACTAGTGACTACTTGACTAGAGGACTATTCCATATGATTATAGGCATTACAGGGCTTATAGGCAGCGGTAAAGATACTGCGGCTGATTATTTAATTCGATTTCACGGCTTTAGGAAACTAAGTTATGCGGGTCCTTTAAAGGACTGTGTATCTGCTATCTTTGGCTGGGACAGAGAAATGCTAGAAGGTACAACTCAATCTAGTAGAGAGTGGCGAGAAGAAGTTGACGAGTGGTGGGCAAAACGATTGAACATGCCTCATCTAACTCCTCGTTGGGTCTTACAGTATTGGGGAACTGAAGTAGGTAGACGTTCATTTCATAATGATATCTGGGTATCAGCAGTTGAAAATCAATTGCGTAAGATACAAGATGATGTGGTTATTACTGATTGTAGATTTGAAAATGAAGTTGATGCAATTAAAAATGCAGGTGGTACAACTTTAAGAGTTTGCAGAGGTGATGATCCTAAATGGATAGAACATGCAATGGATTATAATAGAACTAAGAATCCACAAGCAATAGCAAATTTAGTAGATTGCGGTGTTCATGCAAGTGAATACAGTAGTGTTGGATTAGAGTATGATTTTATTGTAGACAATAATAATACAATCGATGAATTGCATAAGCATATGGAAATCATTGTTAGTAGTCGACGGTTAAATCGCCCCTAACCCAAACAATTTCTTTTTTCTTTACGACCTCAATACAATTCAGACAAATCGTTCTTAGATTTTGAAAGTCTACGTTTTGAGGTCGTCCATCTATATGATACACAACCATTTGTGTAGGATATAAACTTTTAAATCCACACAAAAAACATACCTTATCTTTTTCATATCCTGCTCGTTGCCATAGATATATAGGCTTTCTTGTCTTGTTTGTCTTGCCGCATTGATTGCACATACTTCTATAATGTCGTTTGCCATTCTTAATATAGTTCACGGCACACACTTTTCTGTTGCAAATTTTACAAATTGGTCTAGGTAAACTCATAACTATATTTATAAAAATACCTTCGAAGGTATCTTAATCCAGCATTTTTTGTAATACATGATAAATAATACTATGAAAAAACAATCAGGGTGTAACCCTCAAAATCATACAAAAGGAATATTATTATGGCACTAACATCACCAGGCGTAGAAGTAAGCATTATTGACGAAAGCCAATACTTACCAGGCGCAACAGCATCAATCCCCTTCTTCTTGTTAGCAACAGCACAAGACAAAGCGGACCCAACATCAACTGCAACAGCGGCGGCAACGACTTCTGCAAATGCAGGTAAATTATACAGAGTCACATCTCAACGTGATCTTGTTACTTTATACGGTAACCCATTCTTTTATACAGCATCAAACGGTACTCCGTTACAAGGCTATGAATTAAACGAATATGGATTATTAGCGGCTTATTCAGCACTTGGTATCTCAAATCAAGTATTTGTATTAAGAGCAGACGTTGACTTAGCAAGTTTAGTAGGATCAACAGGTCGTCCAACTGGAGCACCAACAAACGGTTCTTTCTGGTTAAACACAACTTCTTCTACATGGGGAATCAATGAGTTTAATAGAACAACAGGTGCATTCACAACTCAAGCGCCAATCGTTATCTCTGATTCTACATTAGTATCAATCGGTACTCCTCTACAATCAGTAGGAAGCATCGGTGACTATGCAGTAGTTGCAATACCTAATTACAGAGATCCTAACAATTCTCAGGCACCAACATACTGGTACAAGAATCGTTCTAACCAATGGGTTGGTCTAGAAACTGTAGATTGGATGAAATCATGGCCAACTATTACAGCACCTACATCTAATCCTACGTTAACACAAGGTGACACTATAGACTTAATTGTCAATAGTACTAACCTAGTTACTTTAACAGTATCGGCAGCACCGAATAACACTATCGGTCAGTTAGCGGCAGACATTAACGCATTAGGTTGGGATTATATCTCAGCAGGTGTAGTTGATAACAAATTAGAAATTTATTCAAATCAAACAGGCGGAGATCAAGGATCACCTGAAACACCATTCTTTATTAGATTGAATAATGGTACAGGTACAATCTTCACAGACTTAGGTTTCACAGGAACACAAACTACAGGATTTCAACCAAGAACATTTTACGGAACATCTGCTCAACAGCCATTATGGCAACAAGGTCAGAATCAACCAGCACCGACTGGCTCTGTATGGGTTAAGGTTGACGGAACAGGCTTACAGCCAGTAGTTTCTGAATATGATTCAACATCAGCATCTTATACTGCTAAAACACCAACTTTTGCAACTTCTGATTGGGCACAAATCTATTCAGCAGATTCAACAGGTGGACAAGCAATCCCAGCTGGTACTGTGTATGCACAGTATTCATACAATGGTGAATATGATGCGGCTCCAGTCTATTACTACTATAGAGTAGCAACAGGCGCAACAGTAGTCAATGGTACAAATACTGCACCAGACTTTACTTCAGGCCCATATGTAGCATTCGTTCAAATCTCAACACCAGGATCACAAACATTAAGTTCATCATATGTTCTTAACTTAGCAGATGCGACAGATGCATCTGACTTTGTGACTGCTTGGTCAGCATCCAACATTCCTTACACTCAAGCAAGTGTTAACGATGATGGTTCAATACAATTACAACACACATCAGGTGGAGTTATCGTATTAAATGACTACAGTAATACAACAGGTGTTTCTTCTGGTTTATTCTCAGAAGCAGGATTTACAACATCAACAGTAGGTTGTAAGAACGGACCATTCAATACTAGTTCTAATCTTCAGCCAACTCAATCTTCAACAACAGGATCAGGTACTGCGTTACAAATTTCAGTAACTAATGACTATGGTTATTATGACTTTGACCCTGATGCAGTAGTAAACGGTGGTAGTGGACATGCAGTAGGTGACGTAGTTACTTTCTTAGGTACAGATTTAGGTGGTGCTTCACCAGCAAATGACTTAACAGTAGTTGTTACTAGTGTGACAGTAGGTGTTGTTACATCTTACACATTAGCAGGTGGACAAGGTGCTAATGCATTCACTACTCAGTTATCAAACTGGAGAGAGTTCTCATTAACAACAACAGGCGCAGATTCATTGACAGCAAATGAAGGTGCACCGACAGCAATACCAACTAACTTTACTAACTGGTACTATTCTTCAACTGATCAAGTAGACATTATGATCAACTATGACGGTGGTTGGAAAGGTTATAAATCACAAGGTTATGATTCTAACGGATTACCTAGCCCGTCAGTCGTAAATGCAACTGATCCAGCAGGACCTTTAGTGTCTGCTAGTGAGCCAACAATTCAAAGTGATGGTACAGCATTAGAATACGGTGATCTTTGGTTAGATACTTCAGACTTAGAGAACTATCCATTACTATACAGATGGCAGTCAGTTCCAGCAGTAGGTGGCGGAAGTGCTACTGATAAGTGGGTCTTAATCGACAACACAGATCAAACTTCACCACAAGGTATCTTATTTAAAGATGCACGTTGGGCAACTAACGGCACAACTAACCCAGCAAATGACCCGATTCCAACAATCAAGTCATTATTAGCAAGTGATTACTTAGATGTAGATGCTCCTTTATCAGCAAATTACCCACAAGGTATGTTGATTTGGAATACAAGACGTTCTTCATACAATGTTAAACAGTATCGTATAAACTACTTCAACAGTGATAGATTCCCGTCTGCTTCTTTACCAACACAGAAAGATGCGTGGGTATCTGCTTCAGGAGATCAGTCAAACGGAGCAATGTTTGCAGGTCGTAAAGCACAAAGAGCAATGGTAACTAAAGCATTACGTTCAGCGGTTGACACTAACGTTGCAATTAGAGATGAAGATAACTTCTTCAACTTACAAGCAACTCCAGGTTATCCTGAACTACAGCCTAACATGGTAGCATTGAACTCTGATAGAGGTGAAACTTCTTACATCGTTGGTGATACACCAATGAGACTGAAAGATGATGCAACTGAAATTCAGGACTGGGCTACTAACGCGGCAGGTGCAGTAACAACAGGTGAAGATGGACTTGTAACTAGAAATACTTACATGGGTCTATTCTATCCATCAGGTATCACTAGTGATCTATCAGGTAACTTAGTTGCTGTCCCATCATCACACATGATGACAAGAACTATGTTGCGTAATGACAATATTGCTTATCCTTGGTTAGCACCAGCAGGTACTAGACGTGGTATAATCGATAATGCTACAAGCATTGGTTACATTGATGCAGAAGGCGAATTCAACTCAATCAGAACACGTATTGGTATTAGAGATGTGTTATACACTAACTTTATTAACCCAATGGTATTCTTCACAGGTAACGGATTATTGAACTATGGTAACAAAACTTCATACAATTCATCATCTGCGTTAGATAGAGTGAACGTAGCAAGATTAGTTGCTTACATACGTAGACAATTAATATTAGCCGCGAGACCATTTGTCTTTGAACCTAATGACCCTCAAACAAGAAAGTCTATTAAAGCAGTAGTAGAAACATTGTTCCAGGATCTAGTTTCAAAACGAGGATTATATGACTACTCAGTAGTTTGTGATGATTCTAACAACACTCCAGCAAGAATTGATCGTAATGAACTTTGGATTGACATAGCAGTAGAGCCCGTGAAAGCCGCTGAGTTCATCTATGTTCCGGTCAGAATATTCAACACTGGTGAGTTATCAGGATCGTAAAAAAGATATACAAAGAGGCTTCGGCCTCTTTGAATTAAAAAGATAAATATATATTAGATATATTAAAATAGGAGATTAACAATGGCAACAGCCTCAGATACATTAGCAAAACTTTCGGTTCAACCAGAGGGCGGTGCTAACCAAAACTTGTTGATGCCAAAACTTCAATATAGATTCCGTGTGAACTTTATTAATTTTGGTTTTGACGATGATTCTTCACTTATTCTTACTAGACAAGTAGTAGACTGTGCGAGACCACAAGTTCAGTTTGACGAAATCACAATGAACGTGTACAACTCACGTGTCTATCTTGCTGGTAAACACACATGGCAAACACTTGCTATCAACGTCAGAGATGATGCTTCTGGTAACGTATCAAAAGCAGTTGGTGCACAGTTACAACGTCAATTAGATTTCTATGAGCAGTCTTCAGCGGCAGCAGGTGGAGATTATAAATTTGAAACAGAAATTCAAATCTTAGACGGTGGTAACGGTATCAATACACCAACAGTGTTAGAAAACTGGTCATTAGCAGGTTGTTTCTTACAACAAGCAAACTATCAGACTCTAAACTATGGTACATCTGATGCAGTGACTATTGCTATGACTCTACGTTATGATAACGCAGTCCAGACAAATGCTGGCGGAGATATCAACGGCGTTCCGGGTGCAGGTGTTGGACAGTCTGGTCTACAGACTTTCCCAAGTGCAGTTGGTACTGCTACGTAAGTAACAGAATTAGTTTATATAAGAAAACTGGTTTCGGCCAGTTTTTTTATGGGTTTATAGGTTAGATAAATACTCTTATAGGAGAAAGATAATATGGGTTCAGGTTTTGTTGGAGATATCGTAGATGATGTAAAGAATAATATTCTTGACCAGTTAACCGGTCGAGTATATCTACGTGACTATACTCATGCGGCTAAGAACTTCTTACCCGGTAACATGGGTAATGCTGGTAAAGTCAAATTTACTTTTCATACTTGGTTTCAAATTAATCCAACAGCATACTCTCCACCAACAGGATCAAACATAGGACTGTTAGTAAAATCAGTCAAACTACCTACTTTCAATATGGAAGTGCAAGAGTTAAATCAATACAATAGAAAACGTTTGATTCAATCAAAAATTAAATATCAACCTATCGATATTACATTCCATGATGACAATGCATCACAAGTTACTGCATTGTGGGACGCATACTATAGATATAACTTTGCAGATGCGTGGAATCCTATTGTTGCACCGTTTGCAAATGCAACACAAGAAAAAGATTATAACAGACGTAACATATATGATCCAACAATAACCGGTGATACTGAGTATGGTTATAGGGGTGATGCACGTGGTCAAGGTGGAACTAGAGCAGACGGTGGAGAAAAAGTCCCTTTCTTTAATAACATTACAATATACGGTATGTGGGCGGGCCAATATATAGCATACACATTAATCAATCCTATAATTACTACAATGGACCACGACACATATGATTATGCAGACGGTGGTGGCACTATGCAAAATAGAATGACTATTAATTATGAAACTGTAATATACAATTCAGGTGAAATAGGTGATATAGGTCCCGATAGTGAAGGGTCAGAAGAAGTAGCAGGCTTTGCTGGACCAGATAGTTATGATCGCAGAGAAAGCCCACTGTTACAAGGTGGAAGTAGTCCTAGTGATATCTTTGGGAGGGTGAGCAGTCTCGGTGGAGATGATTCATTGTTAGAAAAAGCAAGAACTGTGGGACAACTATACGACGGTGGTTTAGATAGTGTTGTTGACAGTGCAAAGAAAGCAGTTGGAGAGGGAATCAAAGATGCCGCATTAGCCGCACTTGGATTAGGCGGGGATACTAATACCCCTACTAATGCTTCATCTCCGGCAATGGTAAATATTTCTAACCAAGGTGCTCCTACTGGTACTCAGGCTAATCCAATACCGGCAGGTGCTCCGCCTAATGCAGGTTCGCAGACTGGCGTTTCAGGTGCCGCAGACAGAGCGGCAGATGCATTTAGATCAGCATTAGGATTCTAATATGGCATTACAAATAACAGAAAGAGAGAACACATTAGAAATCTTTGATACATTTTATAGTGTACCATTGAAAGTCAGTGCAGGTGATTGGGACTCAGTGTATTCTTATTTCTTAGGAGTACTAAAAGGAAATCCTGAGAATGAAAGAACTAAACAAACTGCATCTCAATTTGCAACAACACTGTTTAGAATTGCACAAGAAACAGGAACAAACATTCAAATCTTTATGGATTACTTTAAAACTAATGTAGAAACAACAGTACAAGTAAACACAGAAATGGCTTTTTATCTCAATTTATTAAAGTCAAAAACAGCATTGTATGGAGTATCAAATGTTCCTACTCCTAATCAAGCAGTACAACGCAACATATTACCATAAGGGTAACTAATGCCTCGTAGAAGAAAATACGCACAGGGTATCTATACTGTAAAAAATCAACACAAGTATGTAGGCAAAGGTAAGCCAACATATCGATCTGGTTGGGAACTTACATTTATGATCTTTTGTGATACTAATGACAAAATAATTAAATGGGCAAGTGAGTCAATCGTTATTCCTTATATGCATCCTTTTAAAGGCAAACGTACTAATTATATACCAGACTTTTTCATCGTATACCAAGACAAATACGGAAGAACAAACGCAGAGTTAATAGAAATAAAACCTAAAGCAGAAAGTATTATAACAGAAAAAGTAAAAAATGCAAGACAACAAGCAGTTATTGCTATCAATCATGCTAAGTGGCATTCAGCAAAAGCATTCTGTAAAGCACAGGGTATTAAATTTAGAGTAGTTACAGAAGATGACCTTTTCTACAATGGACGTGGAAAGTAACTAAATAGATGTATGACAAAGAAACTTGAAGAATTATTTGACTTAGCATCCAGTGATGAAAATGAACTGAATGAACCTATTCCAGGCGTAGCACAAGAAGTTACTAAAGAAGCATTAACTAACTTAGAAAAGATTGAAACTGCTTTACCTACAGTTAGAGGATTAGAAGCATCTGATAGAGAAATGGATGAACTAAGTAAGAAAGCAGAAACTAGTTTCCAAGACTTAATGGACTTAGGTATGCAAGTTGATTCACGTTTTAGTGGAGATATTTTTAGTGTTGCTAGTAACATGTTAAATCATGCGATCACAGCCAAGACTGCAAAGTTAAATAAAAAATTAAAAATGATCGACTTACAATTAAAGAAAGCAACACTAGATCAACGTCAAGCAAAGGCTGATGAAAAGATCGATAATATTCCTCTAGGCGAAGGACAAAACTTAGATCGCAATGAATTACTGCGAGTTTTATCTGCAAAAAACTCAGAGGAATGATAAATATATTATACGGGAACTATACAATATGAAAAGTTTAAAACATTACATTGCAGAATCAGTCCATACTTATGATTGCACAATCAAAATTGCTGGTGACTGCGACAAAAATTTCTTAGAGTTATTTAAACATAACTTAAACAAGTTTGAGCCTAAAGAAATCAAGGGCCCAACAACTACACCGATTATGAAATCACCATATGGTTTCCCTAATCTTTCAAATGAACAAGTACACATATTCAAGTGTCAGTTTGCATATCCCGTAACAGAACCAATGATTCAACAACTAGCACAATTGCTAGGTCATAACATTAACTATGTAAGAATGGTTAACACAGCATTCGATGACAGTATAGATAACGAAATGGTTGGTTATGAAAATGAAATGGAAGATACTCCTTTATTGCAACATGAAGAAATGAATGACAATGGAAAAGAAGCCAGTGAAGCATACGGTGATAAGTATTTAAAGAGTATTCATGACCACGCAGAACACAAGAACGTAGGTAAAGTAGGTTTACCTGCTGACCAAAAGAATACTAAAGATTCATTTGATCCTTGGAAGCCATGGACAGATGATACTATTAAAGGTGATAAGAGTCCAATGACTAATGTTAAAAGAGGACCTAAACCTGAAACATCAGCAGGGTACTAAGGATTACATAATGGATTTTAAAGACATTTTAACACAACTTGACAACATGAAAGGTGATGAAAAGAAACCTGTTGTCGAAAAAGAAATTAAAAGACCAGCAAACATGTTGACTGAATCGACTGAAATTGTTGAGCCAGTCTCAAATGAATTAAAACTTCCCTCATTAAAGAATGTCTTTGAAGAACTATCATTAGAACCAGCAAAGCCTGGTGCACAAGAAATTCATAAAGATGGCGAACCAATCGGTTCTGTATCTAATTCAGGACTTGCTAATCAAATGTCACAAGCAATTGACAAGGGCGAATTAACTATCGGTCAAGAAATGCAAGAAGACGAGCAACTTGACGAACTTGCTCCTTTAGCCCTATTAGGCCCAGCACTTATGACTGGTGCTAGAGTGGCTGCACCTTGGTTAGCAAGACGCGGTGCTCAAATGATGAGTGCAATGGGTAGATATGCTGGTAGGAATCCAATCAAAACTACTGCAGGCGCCGGACTAGCAGGTACAGAACAAGGTAGAGAATTCGCAGGCAATGTTAAAGATGGCGCAGTAGCCGCAGTTGACGGAGTTAACGCAACATTTGGTGCAGCCAATGCTATGATTGACTCAGGTAAGCATATGTTTGATGCAGGGTCTGCAAAAATTGCACAATTAGGCGATAATGCCGGTGGCATGATTAGAAATGCAATTGGTGACGCCGCATTCGATACAGTTAAAAGAACAGCATCACAATATGGTCTTCCTATATTAGCCGCAGTAGCATTACTATATGGTGGAAAAAAAGTCTTAGACAAAGTAATGGATGATGACAAGGAAGAAACAATCAAAGAAGCAAAAGATTGGATTGCTGGTGCAACTAAAAATAAAGGTGCATTTACTAAAAAAGCAAAAAGTCATGGAATGACTACTAAAGCATTCGCAAAAAAAGTATTAGCAAACAAAGACGACTTTCCAGCAAAAACAGAAAAACAAGCAAACTTAGCCAAAACATTAGGTAAGTTTGATGAAACTGATACTCCACCAGAATCATCTTTAGATTTAACATCACCTATATCAGGTGGTAACATGAGAGAAAGTGATGGGTCAGGTTCATACGGTGGACAATCTCCACTTTCATATGATACACAACGTTCATCAAAGATGAAAGAAGGCGCAAACATGGCCGCTCAATACGGGCCAGATGACGGATCACACAACTCATCAAATGATGAGAAAGGTAATGCCGCGGCGAACGCCGCTTTGGCAGCCAATGATGCTGATACATCTCAACTTGTAACAGAAAAACCAAAAGGTAAAGTAAGCAAATCTAGTAAACTACCTAGTATTTCAAAAGTGAAATCTATGTGTAACGAAGGTTTGTCTACATCACAAATACAACAACTGCACCCTAAGTGCAACAAAGAAGAACTTACTATTATGATTAAAAATACTAAAACAAACTTAAAAGAAGGCGCAGAACACATTCTGAAAGCCGCGAAGCACATGGGTAAATCTCATGGTTTATGTAAAGGATCTTATGCATGTCCACATGATGCAGGTTCTGAAGGTGCGAGAGCATACCACGAAGGTTACAAACATGGCCTTGACGAAGCATGTGGCATGGGAATCAAAAATGAACCAATCGCAGGTATGGAAGAAGGCGTATTAGGTGGAGTCGGTGGTGCAATTGCAGGATCTAAATTAGGCGGCATGGCAGGCACAGCAATCGGTGGTTCAATCGGTGGTGTCCCAGGAGCAACTATAGGTAAGGCAGCAGGTGCGGCATTAGGTGGAATCGCAGGTGATAAAATGACAGGCGACGGCATCTTTGAAGAACCAGCAGATGAAGTTGTAGATACTATGGCATCATACGGTGCAATGGACGAAGCCGAAGTCGAAGAAGGCGTAGCCGGAGCATTAGCAGGTGGAGTATTAGGTGCAAAAGCAGGCTTTTTACCTAGCATAGCAGGTACTGTATCAGGAGCATATCTAGGTCATAAAGCACAACAAGCCGCAGATAATAATGAATCCATTGAAGAAGCAGGAGACGACGGTACATATGACAAGTATGATTGGGACGCAGAAACAGTTGCTAAGAAAGGCATCGATGAAGATGAAATGGACGAAGGCAACGCATTCTCAGGCGCTATGGCAAAAGTAGGTAAAGGAGACAAGTTCTCAGTACCCGGCTCTGATAAAGAATATACAAAGACATCAGAAGCCGCAGAATTAGAAGAAGATGCATGGACATTTGAGTCTTTTGATAAAGCATTACAATCACATTTAGTTGAAGGTAAAGAGTCAACTAAAGAAAAACTTGATGAAGGCTATACAATGTCTATTACATCAGGTGAAGAAAATCAACCAGACAGAGTTAGTGTTAATGCAACAGATGCAGAAGCAGACAAGTTAATCAAGTTTGTTAAAGACGTAGGCTTAGGGCAGTACGGAGATGCAGAAGTTGTAGATATAGAACAACCTGAAGTAGGAGACGTATCATTCTATGGTAGTCCTGAAGTAGAAGTTGAGCCTAATGGTTCACACGATGACATGCTCAAGTTAATGGGTATTGTAGACGTAGACGGTGACTATGAAGATGAAGTAGAAGCACCTGGTACTGACATTGATGTACAAGTAGATGATGCGGCATGTGAATCATGTGGCGACCAACACAACATGGAAGAAGGTTGTGGAGATTCTATGAAAGAAGAATCAGATGCAGAAATGGACGACCATGCTGAAAGAGCAGGTAAAGAAGTTGCACATGATGCACATTATGACGGTCGTAGACATTCAGGCAGAGATGGAGAAGATGTCACTAAAGATTTAGAATATGATGACTACAAAGATAAGCATCACATGGAAGAAGATCAAGGCTATGATGACAAAGAAGATGAGTCATTAGGCATGAGAACTGGTAAAGAGTCAGGTAAGCATCAATCTATGAAAGACCGTAGAGATGATTCATATGGCAAGTTCGGCAAACGTGACGAAGAACACAGAGAAATCTCTAAAGAAGGACAAGGCTATGATGACAAAGAAGATGAGTCATTAGGCATGAGAACTGGAAAAGAATCAGATCACAAACAATCAGACAAAGCACGTAGAGATGACTCTTATGGTAAATTTGGTAAGAGAGATTCAGAGCATAGAGAAAAATCATTAGAAGAAACTCTTTCACAGTTAGATGAACTTGCTCAGTTAGATGAAAAGCAAGGCTATGATGACAAAGAAGACGAACAACTCGGTATGAAAGACGGCAAAGAATCTGATAAGAAACAATCAATGAAAGATCGCCGTGATGATTCACGTGGCAAGTTCGGTAAGAGAGATAAAGAAGACGGCAACAAACCTCATTCTTTAGAAGAAAATCTTAGAACTTTAGACTTACTAGCAGAAGTAGGCGCAGAAACTTCAGAAGTCCCTACTCAGCCGTTAACACAACATGATGATGAGAGACTATTAACTAAAGAAGGCGCAGAGGATGCTCCTAAGGACTCAGTAAACGACGGTGAGAACGAAGAAATCACTGAAACACAAACTGATGATCAAAGAGAGTTTACAGTAGCAGAAGATGATGACTTAGAAGAAGGTAAAATACCCGCAGGTCTTAAAGCATACCAAGATAAAAAGAAAGGTAAGAAAGACGATTCTGAGAAAGATGTTGATGAAGCATGTGGAGATATGAAAGAAGAAAAACTTGACGAATGGGCTAACGATGCAGGTAAAATCGGCACTGAAACTTCATTTGAACAAGACATCGACTTTATGACTAAAGTAATCTCTGGTGGACTTAACAAGCAGAAATCAACAGGTCAAACTACTATCCCAGTTATAGCAGGTCAAAATGATCGTATGGGATATAATGGTGCTGACGTAGTTAAAGAAGGTTCTGTAATGTCACATGATGGTCTAGCAGGCTTAATGACTAAATTAGATAGTCTTAAATAATTAAAACAAAACGTTGTACCCCGTTTAAATACCCGGCTTAGTCGGGTATTTTTTTATCTACACATTAACAAAGAAGATTGATAAATACTAATATTAGGAAAGAATTGCTATGGCACAAAGAAATATTGACTTCGGAGCATTCCCTGACGATCCAGATGCAGATGCAATACGATCGGCATTTGAGAAAGTTCAGTTAAATTTTACAGAAGTATTTGCAGGACTAGGCGATCAAGCAGTAGTCTCAGTTAACAAAACACCGGGACCGGGTATCTTCTCTGTTAACGGTTCCCCAGTTGGAAACGTTGTACTAGGTGCTAACATTGCTTGTGTTCAATTTTCATCAACAACATTATCATTAGGACGTTCCCCAGGAACAGGACCAGGATCTGCAACGATCACTGATTCAACTCAAACATTATATGTTGATTTACCAAACACAATAGCCAATGTTACTGATGTCGTAGTATCAAATAGTGTACAAGGTAATGCAGTCATCGGTAATCTATCCGGAGACTTCGGATACGTATTAGCAAATACAACATCTGGTAATGGTAACATTATAGGTAATAACGTATCATTGACTGGTGGACTATCAGCAACAGGTAACATTACAGGTGGAAACTTAGATTTAACATCAGGTACTATATCAGTAGGAACTATAGAAGCAACAACTGCTATCTATGCTAACACAGGAATTGTTCAAGGTCAAACATTATCTGGACCTTTAACAACAGGAACACAACCAAACATTACATCAGTAGGAACATTAACAGGATTAAATGTAGCATCAACAGTAACTGCTGTAGCATTCACCGCAAACACAGGTTTATTCTCTGGTGATGGTGGTGGATTATCAAATGTCGTAGGCGCAAATGTAACTGGTGAAGTTACTAACTCTGCAACAGCAAACGCAGTTGCCGGTGCTAATGTCTCTGGAGAAGTTACAAACGCCGCTACTGCTAATGCAGTCGCAGGTAGTAATGTAAGTGGTGCAGTATCATTCGCAACAACCGCTAACGCAGTAGCCGGAGCAAATGTCTCAGGTGAAGTCACAAATGCCGCAACAGCAAATAGTGTTGCTGGCGCTAACGTCTCAGGCGCAGTAAGTTTTGCAACTACTGCTAATGCAGTAGCAGGCGCTAATGTAAGTGGAGAAGTACCATTTGCACAAGTAGCAAATGCAGTTGCAGGTGCAAACGTAACTGGTCAAGTTAGTTTTGCAGGCACAGCCAATAGTGTTGCAGGAAGCAACGTATCAGGTGTTGTAGCAAATGCTACACATGCAACATCATCAGACTCAGCAAATGCTGTAGCAGGTGCTAATGTTTCAGGAGAAGTCGGATTCTCAGCAGTTGCTAACTCAGTTGCTGGAGCAAACGTTTCAGGTCAAGTAGGATTTGCAGGAGTTGCAAACTCTGTTGCTGGTGCTAATGTAAGCGGAGAAGTAACATTTGCCGCAACAGCAAATGCTGTAGCAGGTGCTAACGTAAGTGGTACTGTAGCAAACGCAACATACGCAGATACATCAGGTACAGTAGAAACTGCCGCACAACCAAACATTACTTCAACAGGTACATTAACTTCATTAAATGTTTCAGGCAACGTTGATGCTGGTAACGTAACAACAACTGGTATATTTACTGGTGATGGTAGTGGATTAACAAATATATCTGTATCAGCAGGTTCTTCTATTGTAAACGGCACAAGTAATGCAACAGTAGATACTAACGGACCCTTCAGAGTATCGTCTGGTGGAACAGCAAACATACTATCAGTTAAGAATACAGGAACATCTGTAGAAGTAACAGGCACAATGTCTGTATCAGGTGGATTCGATAATAACATCGATTTCAATAGTACTTCTAACTTAGGACCAGTAAGTAATGTAACAGTTACTGGTGGTGTTAGCGGAGCATTTTTACAAACAGATGGCGCAGGTGTATTATCATGGAACACTGGAACTCTAGTACCAGCACAAGGTACAGATACACAAGTTATATTCAATGACGGTGGAACTACATATGCTGGTAACACTGGATTTGTATTCAATAAGACAACAGGTAATTTAGATGTACCTGGCAACATATCGTCAGGTGGAAAAGTATCTGGCACAACAATAGGCGGAAGTTTAGTAACTAACGCACAACCAAACATTACTAGTGTTGGTACATTATCATCACTAATTTTAAGTGGAACTTTAAACACTAATTCAGACCTTATTACTAACGCAGGTAATATTGAAATATCAGCAGGAACAGGATCATTTAAAGGTTCTGGTGCTGGATTAACTAATATCCCTGGAGCAAATGTTAGTGAAGTTCCTTTAGCAACATTAGCAACTACTGCCACTACTGCTAACGCAGTCGCAGGTGCTAACGTCTCAGGTGCAGTATCATTCGCAACAACAGCAAATGCTGTAGCAGGTGCTAATGTATCTGGTGAAGTAGACTTTGCGGCAACTGCTAACTCAGTTGATGGTGCAAATGTAAGTGGATCAGTATCAACGGCAAGTGTTGCCGGTACTGTATCAACAGCCGCACAACCAAACATCACTAGTGTCGGTACGTTGTCATCATTATCAGTTACTGGTAATGTGTCTGCAGGGAATGTATCAGGCACAGGTGGTGTCTTTACATATGTAACTGGAGACGGAGCAAACTTAACATCTGTTCCTGGACAACAAGTTACAGGTGAAGTTGATTTTGCTCAAGTAGCAAACTCAGTAGCAGGTGCGAATGTAAGTGGAACAGTTGCTTTAGCAACATCAGCCACTTCAGCAACTACATCAGGAACTGTCACTACTTCAGCACAACCAAACATTACATCAGTAGGCACATTAACAGTGTTAGGTGTAAACGGCATTGTAACAGCACAATCATTTACAGCAAATACAGGGTTATTTAATGGAGACGGTGGTGGATTATCAAATGTTGCGGCAGCCAACATTTCAGGTACTGTAGCAAATGCAACATATGCAACATCAGCAGGTAGTTCAGCACTAGCATTAGATATTACAGGTGCAACACAACCAAACATAACAGCAGTTGGTACATTAACTAACTTAACAGTGTCTGGTAATATAACTAACCAGACTCACATTATTAAAGACGTAACAACAGCAACAGCAGGCGGTTCTGATCAAGGTGGTGCAACACAATTAAGTGGTGCAGACATATTCTCAGTAACAACACCTAGTAATAATAACGGTGTTAAACTAATGTCAGCAGTTGCAGGATTATGTATATATGTTAAAAACTTAGATCCAACAGATACATTAAAAGTGTATCCATCAGCAAGTGATGTCATCGATGGCAATGGGGTTAACGGTGCAATGGATATCGGTCCCGGTGGACAAATTCAATTCGTAGCACATAGTTCATCACAATGGTATAGTGTTGGCGCAACATATGCATAATGTTTTGCCTCTTTAAGAAGGATAAGAAACAGATGAAGTTATCAAAGAATTTTACATTAACAGAGTTTGAAAAAAGTCAAACTGCAATACGTCAAGGCTTAGACAACTCTATGCCCGAAGAGCATTTAGAAAATGCAAAAGCATTATGTGAAAACGTATTACAAAAAGTCAGAGATCACTTTGGACCTGTCATTATTAATAGTGGATATCGTGGGTCCGCTCTTAATTCAGCAGTAGGTGGAAGTGCTAAGTCACAACATTGTAAAGGACAAGCCGCAGATATAGAAATACATGGCGTGTCTAATTTTGATCTTGCTAAATGGATTGAAAAGAATACTGATTTTGATCAAGTAATCTTAGAATTCTATACACCGGGTATACCAGACTCAGGTTGGGTACATGTAACTTACAACATAGCCGGCAATAGAGGCAAATCATTAACTGCTAGTAAAGTTGATGGCAGAACTCATTACTCACTAGGTCTTATCAAATGAGCAATCATCCTAATTGGGTTACTCCAGCCGGAAGTATAGGCGCATTCCCGTCACAAGTTCCGATGTCTTTTACATTTGAAGCAACTCCAGAACTACCTGCAACTTCAATTGCTTATTCAGTATTAAGTGGCACAATACCAACTGGATTATCTTTAAATAGTGAAACAGGTATCTTATCAGGTACACCGGGAGTTGTTGGTGAAGATACTACATACAATTTTGCTATAAGAGCAACAGATGATTTTACAGGTGATGCTCAACAGATAGCAGACAGAACGTTTAGTACGATTATAAGTGGTGTTGCTACTCCTACTTTTACTACCCCAACAGGAACAATTTTAAATTCAAATGATAGTGTATGGCGAGAACTACAAATAACATACACAAATCCAGTACCTACTAATCCAATAACGATTAGACGAGTACAAGGGCAATTGCCACCTGGACTAGAAATTAATGAATTAGGATTAATTAGAGGTTATCCAGAAGCACCTGTCATTAGTATTAATTATGTTGCTGTAAACACATCAGCACTTGCTATATCATCTAGTGTTTTGACAGTGTTGAGTACAACAGGGTTTGTTAAAGAAAGACCTATTATCTTTACTGGTGCACTCTATGGTGGACTCGTAGCAAACAGAACATATTTTATCAAAGATATTATAGATGCAACAACGTTTACAATATCAGGCGCACGTGGTGGTACACAAGAAATTTTAGTCGATGGTGCTGGAACATTCGGAGCATCATTACCACAAATTCAAACAGGTGAACCTACTGTACAAACATACTCATTTACTTTAGAATTATCATCACCATTAGGAAATGCATTAGAATCATATAACATTGTTATTGCTAATCAGAATGCACCGATCAGTGCAGGTGGCCCTGGCTTCCCGGGCAATAGCAGAATACCTAGTATTTTAAACACAAGACCTGCAACATTCGATGTTGCGGCAAATGATCCAACTAACTATGGTTATTATACATTCCCTAATGATGATCCAAATACTACATATCTTCCTAGTGCAGAAGCAAACATCGGTACATTTAAAAGTGGAGAATACTTTTCATGGAGAATGTTAGGTAAAGACTTTGACGGAAATGCATTAGAGTATCAATATACTGATTTACCCTTAGGACTAGTAGGGGATTCAGTAACAGGATGGATCACAGGAACGCCTACAATCGCCGCTGACAGCATTTCAAACTATACGTTTAGTGTTAACGTAAGAAAAGCAAGTTTTACATCTATACAAAGTTCTGTATTTAGATTTAAATTGACAGTAGCAAATGACATATTAGGAACAGTTACATGGGTAACACCTAGTGATCTAGGCAAAATGAACAACAGTGAAACATCTATCTTAGCAGTTAGTGCAACTAGTGATGTTGAATTAAGTTACAGAGTTACATCTGGAACACTACCTCCTAACTTGCAGGTATTAGATAACGGTGAAATATCAGGCACAGTTGCATATCAACCTAATGATACGTTTACAAACCCAGATTCTGAAACTGACTTTACATTTACAATTGAAGCATACTCAGAACTTTATCCTGTAATACAGGCTAGTAGAACATTCTCATTGACTATTGTACAAGAGTTTAATCAACCTACTGATACATTATATATTAAATGTGTGCCTAGTGTTGCAGATAGAAATGTTATACAAGGATTACTTACAAACACAACACTTATCCCCACAGCAGATTTATATAGACCTGAAGATGTTAACTTTGGTAAAGCAAGTAACATTACATATGAACACGCATATGGTATATATGCAAGTGACTTTGAAGAATATGTTGCGGCTATTGACAAAAATCACTATTGGAGATATATTACATTAGGTGAATTAAAAACAGCAGTTGCAAAGAACAATAAAGGTGAAATTGTATATGAAGTCGTTTATTCTGAAGTACAAGACAATCTACTTAATCCTAAAGGAAAAAGTATCAGTGAAGAAATAATATGGCCAAGAAATATACCATTGAATAAAGGACCTTGGTACACAAGTGTTACTGATATCTATGCAAGTTACATCAATACTACCCCTGAGGGGCAACAGATCCAAACACAAGAGACGTTTGAAGATCAATTAGTGATATCAGAAGATGGATTAAACTTATTAACAGAAACAAGTCAACCTACATACTATACAAGTTTAACACCTGGGTATGCAAGAAACTTGTTCCCTAACTCATTGCCAAATATGAGAAACAGAACAGGCGAAAACTTAGGCCAAGAGTTTGACTTTAGATTGTTACCAGATTGGATGACTAGTCAACAAGCAAACGGTTCAACATTAGGATATACTCCTGCTTGGGTCATTGCATACTGTAAGCCAGGAACTGCTGATACAATTAAAAACAATATTGAAACATTATGGGTAGATCCTTTAGGAAGACCATATACACTAAACACAATTAACTTCCAGTTAGATAGAATTACAGTAGATAAATCAATTACATTTGACTTTGATAATAACACTACTCCTCCTGCATGGACAGGACTACCTAGTGCAAGTCCAGAACCTAATCCTATCGATTCTAAAGATTTTCATGTCTTATTTCCTAGACGTACTATCTTACCAGACGAAGGAAATGTATCTGGGTAATTTGAGTTGATAAATAGTATATTGAGAGATTAAATAAATTATGAGTACAATTAATACAAACGGAATAGACGGAAATTATCCTACCCCGGGACAGAATAACAGTTCTCAAGGGTTCAGAGATAATTTTACATCTATCAAAACCAATTTAAATACTGCCGGTACTGAGATTACAGAACTGCAGGATAAGGCTGTACTTAAACAGGCTCTAAACAATATTACATTAGATAATAACATGGCTAATACTTTAATTAGTAATGCCGCTATTAGAACGTTTCGTAATACTACATATAATTTAGGTAATAACGTATCAGGTACAGTCGTTGTTGATTGTACATTAGGTGACGTACAGTTTGCTACTATTACAGGCAACACTACATTTCAATTTGCAGGTTGGTCACCAACTAATACGAAACATACAATTACTTTAGACTTAACAGTTGCAAATACAGAAGCATTTTTAATCTTCCCATCAGAAGTTGTTGAAAGTGGAGACATTTTAGAAAACAACACAACTGTCGGTGGCAACTTAGCAATTGCTAAGGCTCCGCATGATGTAACTAATTTAGTCTACGATTTTTCTACAGTTGATTGTGGTAATACAATCTTAGTAGAACCAGTTAACAGAAGTTATCAAATATCACAAGTCGAAGTTAGAGATGCAATTACTCCTACAGGTTATGTAGGTGACAGAAACGGTGATATCGCAGTTGCTAAAGTTATTGAACCACAAACTGTTACAGAAACACAAGCAACAGGTGATTTGATGATCACAGATAATACAACAGGATTCTATATTGGTATGCCTGTTGAGTTTACAAGTCAAAATGGTAATACAGTCTTTGGTGGAGTATCTTCGGGTACAGATTATTTCGTAACATCTGTAACACTTGATACTAATTTTTCAGTCAGTGCAACACTAGGTGGTGCCAATGTTACTTTAACAGATGTGACAAGCACAATGCAAGTATCTCCAGTACAATATATCTATCATGCTACTGGAACGTATGACAGTACAGCAACTACTGCTAACGTACAAGCAACTACTACTACAGCAGATCAAATTGAGTTCACAGCAACAGTACCTAACATCGCATCATATGGGTTAAATCAACCTATTGTATTTACTGGTAACGAGTCAGAATTATCTGCAGGTGGACTTGAAGCAAATACTACTTACTATGTTGGTACTATTGATACCAGTGGTGCAAACACGAAGATATCAGTTAGTCGATCACGTACAAACGGTGTAGCAGATGCTAATGTAACATTAACAACGAGCAGTACTTATACTGCAACATTAGCAACTATCTATACTCAAGGACATGATATCTGGAAAAGAGTCAAACTAGATTCATTTTAAGAGGTAGGCTATGTCAGGCATGCATCATCCATTTATAAGTGATCTTTCAGACAAGAGTATCGAAGATTTACAAGAAGCAATATCTGATCTTACTCAAAAAATTACGTTTGCACACCGCACACAGAATCAACCTATGATTCATCAACTAGACATGATTATGAATAGTTACAAAGACGAACAAAAGAAAAAACTAGATAAATTGTTTGCTGAAAAAGACATCGGCGACAGTATACATGTAGATAGGAAATAGTATGAGCACCAGAATCGAAAGAGATTTAGGCTTTGCTACTGCAATACATTTTTCAGATACTTTTATACTTAATGAATACCTTATGACTCTTTCTATGTTAGTAGAGACAGAAGACATTACAGAACAGAACATTGCTTTAGAACGTCTTTTACATTTCGTTGGATATGTACTAAACAATTGTATCTTTATTAATCAAACCGATACTAAAGCAAGTAAAAAATACAAAGAAGCAGGCATCAGAGTTTGTGAACTACCAGATGATCCATTCGATCAA
>Ga0222717_10000522_pt1 | contig 33010 bp, 38 predicted proteins | sample C33_18DmetaG_FD_165053 | JGI IMG/M metagenome (GOLD analysis project Ga0222717, IMG submission 165053) | Estuarine water microbial communities from San Francisco Bay, California, United States - C33_18D | ecosystem: Environmental > Aquatic > Marine > Unclassified | place: USA: California... | reverse complement strand
TTACAGAATATGAAGATTCAAATACTGAAAGGCTTAGCCTAGAAATAACTAAAAGTATTAATTGTAAGTAATTTATTTACTTATTTTTTTTAGAAATTCCAAAGTTGTTTTTTTGATTTCACTATCATGCATTAACCCGTGCCCTTTCGATAATTGCGTACCATCATCGACAATTAGTGATTTACTAAGAGGGTTACTATTCATAAATTGGCCACAATGGCCTTTAAGATATTCAGCTTGAAACCATGGATCATATTTTGCTACAAGAGATAATACAGGTTCGTTATATGGGGTGTTAAGACCTTTATATTCTTCCCAGCCAGCATTGCATGTCCATCCCTCAATTACTCTTCCATTTACACTTGAGTCAAGATTTTTTGGGTAGTAAGTAGCTGCTGTAATGCCGCCCTCACTTAAGCCAACTAAAAATATATTCCTATTATCGGTCCAATCGAGTTCTTTTGCCCTTAAAATTGTATTTTCAGCATCTATTTGCCTAATTTTTAAGACGCTTCTGTATAAGCCTCCCCTTGGGATAGAGGTATCGCATGATTGAGCATATTTTTTTCTAGCCATGCTCGGTGGAGCTATAACCGCATACCCACTTTTAGCATAAAAATCTATTCTTTTTGCAGTCCCAGACCAATGACCTGCGCAGCCATGCATATAAATAATTGTTTTAAACTTACCTTTTAGAAAATCTTCATTTCCCTTAAGGTCATTCATAGATCCTCTATAAATACCGCCATTACCAAGAGGTATTCTTACTAATGAATTTATCCATGGCAGATTAACTTCTTCTTTTTCACGAAAACTTTTCTCATGCATATTAGATTTATCAGTGAAAACTTTTGTAGAGTTATGAAAGTCTGAGTAAAAATTATTATAGTAAGAGCTTGAATAAGCAGTAGCACTTAAAAATATTGAAAAAATTATATATCTATACATAACAGTATATTAAATAACTCTGTAACTTATGTATACTAAAAAACATGAATCTAGAAAAATACCCTCTTACAGACGAAGAAATCAATATATGGAATAATTTCTTAAATAGAAATAAAATCTATCCAATAGAATTATTGGTAAATAAAAATAATAAAAATTTTATTAATCTTCAAAAGATATTTAAAACTCTTAAATTAGATAGGGTAAAGCCAATAGTTTTTATAGAATCATATATAAATGCAAAAACAAAAAATGATATAAATTATTTTGTTAAAATTATGACAAACCTATTTATGTCTCACAAAGTTAATAAATCACTAAGCGAAGGACAATCAATTAAGTCTGCTCGGACACAAACAGTTGCACGCATATTATGCTTGTCTTTTAATGACCCTAATAAGACTGAGGAAGAAAATTTTAAAGATATGAAAAAAATTGTAAGGGCATGTACAAAAGATATTCGAGTTTAGTTATACATATAATTATTATTTTTATGTAGTACTATAATACAAATTTATTTAGGACCACCCTATGAAGCACCTTGTTAATACCTTAAATTGGATTAAAAAAGATTATGCATCCCACCCTTTTCGCTTTACGATTGAATTTATTGCATGGCTAATAACGATTGGCTGCTCCGTTGTGATGGCAATGACAGTTCCTAACCCACCTCTTTTTGAACTTTATATAGTATGGATTTTTGGCTGCGTTCTTTATACTTGGGCAGCTTGGACCAGAGGATCCTTCGGTATGCTAGCAAACTATGTAGCTCTTACATTAATTGATAGTGTAGGCTTATATAGAATAGTAATTACAGGATAGTATTAATAAGCTTTGGAGGTCTTCCAACTATAGCTTCAGTTTCAGTAACAAGTATTGGTCTTTCAATAAGAATAGGATTGTCCACTAAAATTTCTATGATTTCTTTATCAGACATATTGTTAAGATCTAATTCTTTTTCTTTAATAATTTTTTCTTTTTTTCTAACAAGATCTATTGGCTTAATTTTTAGCTTATCAATAATCTGAACTAATTCTGTAAACGTTATTTTTTCAGATAAGTATAATTTTATTGTAAAATTATGAGTAACTTCCTCAATAATTTTGAGACCTTCTCTTGATTTACTACATTTTGGGTTGTGATAATAAATCATTTTTTTCTCTACAAAAAATTTTCAATATTTTTTTATTGAAAAAATATCGCTATCAATTAAATTACTTCCATTTAGCTCAAGAAGTTCTATTAAAACAAAACAGCTTATTACTTTTGCCTTAGCTTCATTTATTAATAATTCTGCACAGGATAACGAACCACCTGTAGCTATTATATCATCAATAATAATAACTTTTTTATTGGCAATATTCTTGGATTTTTGTATTGATAATTTTGAATCTCCATATTCTAGAGAATAACTTTTTTCTATTAAATCACCAGGAAGCTTACCTGGTTTCCTAATCATTAGAGAGCCAATTCCAAGTCTACTTGCTAATAATGTTGAAAAAAGAAATCCTCTTGATTCAATTCCAGCTATTAGGTCAGCATTTAGTTCAGATGCCTTAGTGGCAAAAATATCCACAACTTTTGTCATTGCTTGATGGTTTAATAATAAAGGGCCAATGTCTTTAAAAAGAATGCCTTTTTTTGGAAAATCTTTAGTGTTGTCTATATAATTATCTAAATCAAAATCACTCATAATTTAAAATACTAAAGATATTTAGTCTGTGACTCCAATTTTATACAAAGTGGCGTCCCCAAGGGGAGTCGAACCCCTGTTGCCGAGATGAAAACCCGGTGTCCTAGGCCTCTAGACGATGGGGACCCTAGAAAGTGTGAGATTTTGTAGTGGAATGGTCGTAATGTCAAGTAATCAAAATTTTAGCAGCTGAAAACCTTTTGATACAAGATTCTTTACCAAGTAAATATATTGTAGTGTCTATAGATGGTGACGATAACGACCCTGTTAAAGCTAATCTTGTTGGTTTAGCAAAGTTAGGAAGATCTAGCTCAAGATCATGCATAACTGTATCAATAACTTCTTTCACATTAATTAAAGTCCATTCTTCAACATTACTTAAATTTTCAGATAGCCTATCAAATATACTTTCGTTGTTTTTGATAAAAAATTTACTAGCTAATTTCTTATCAATATCAAAATTATCAGATAAAAAGAACTGACTTTCTTCAATAATCTCTTTAATTGTTTTACATCTGTCTCTTTGTGCTTCAATTATTTCAATAACTTTTACCTCGCTGAAGTCCTTAAAGTCATCAGTTAAATGCATAAATTCTTTATATAAATCATGTATTTCTAGTTCTTTTATAAAATATTTATTAAGAGAATAAAGCTTTTTGTAGTCAAAAATTGAAGCCGATTTATTCAAACCCTTAAGATTAAATAAGTTTACAAGCTCTTCTAGCGTGAATTTTTCTTTATCGCCTTCTGCCCAACCTAACCTCGCTAAGTAATTAATTATAGATATTGGCAGAATGCCTTCACTCCTAAAATCATATGTACTTGTGGCCCCATGTCTCTTCGATAACCTTTTTCTATCTTCACCCATTATTAACGGTATGTGCGTGTATGTAGGCGTTTTATAACCTAGGGCTTTCATCATATGGATTTGTCTATATGTGTTATTTAGATGATCATCTCCTCTTATAACGTTAGTAATACCCATTTCGACATCATCTACGACAACTGTTAAGTTATATGTAGGGCTTCCGTCAGCTCTTTGTATGATTAAGTCGTCCAATTCTTTGTTATTGACTGTAACAGCACCTTTTAAAGTATCGTTAAGTGAAATCTCACCATCTAAAGGAGTTTTAAAACGAACAACTGTATCTACTGATTTTTCTAAGGATTTATCTCTATTTCTGCCGTCATATTTTGGCTTTAGACCTGATTTTTGTTGCTCAGACCTAAGTTTATCCAAATCTTCTTTTGAGCAATTGCAGTAATACGCGTGACCAGATTCAAGAAGTTTATTTACAGCTTCTTTATATTTATCTGTTCTATCACTTTGATATATAAGGCTGTCGTCATGATTAATTCCAAGCCAATCTAGAGACTCAAGTATACTTTCTACATATTTAGCTTCAGATCTAGCTTTATCAGTATCTTCGATTCTGAGTAGAAATTTTCCACCTTGATTCTTGGCATATAGCCAATTAAATAGAGCTGTTCTAGCACCGCCTATATGTAAATTACCTGTAGGACTCGGGGCAAATCTAGTTATAACCATCATTATTACCTTGAAAAATGAGCGTAAGAGCTGTATTTTAATTCGTTTCGAATATAGACTGCAATCATATTATGTTAATAGATGAATATAAAGCTCTGAGTTCAAGAAATGATTTTTTCATAGATCCTGAACAACAAAAAACCATTAATTCTTTTCAAGAATTATATAACCGAATTCTTGGAATTAGAAACCCAGGAGATTCAATACTTGGAAATATTGGCGTAAACTTATTTAGAAAGAGCAGTAACCAAAAAAATAAAGGTGTATATTTGCATGGGGGCGTTGGTAGAGGAAAAACATTTTTAATGGATATGTTTTTCAAGGAACTTCCAATAAAAGATAAAAAAAGGATACATTTTCATAGATTTATGAATGATATTCATGAAAAGTTAAATTCAAAGAAAGATATTGTGAATCCTATTGATGTAATTGCAAAAGATATATCTTCAGAAATAAGTGTTTTGTGTTTTGATGAGTTTATCGTTAATGATATTGCCGACGCTATGATTTTAGGTGAACTTCTAAAAGGATTATTTGCAAACAAAGTTACCATAGTTTTCACGTCAAATACCGAACCAAAAAATTTATACTCACAAGGGCTTCAAAGAGAAAAATTTACATACGCAATAAAACTAATAGAAGAGAATTCAGAAATTATACATTTAGATAGTAATAAAGATTATAGGTTATTAAAGTTTGGTAATATTAGGACATATCATTATCCAAATAATGAGCAAACAGATTTAAATATGCAGCAATATTTTTCTTCAATAGCTCCTGATTGGTTTAACTGGTTTACAAGAAAGCCAGTATTTGAAGGCGCAACAATACCTGTTAATAATAGAGATATTGATGTTAGATTTTTATCGTCAAATACAGTTTGGTTTAAATTTAATGTTATATGCGGAGATGGAAGGTCGCAAAATGACTACATAGAAATTTCAAAAATTTATCAGAATGTATTTATTTCAGATGTGCCAGAAATGAATGATGAATTAGTTGATGAAGCTAGAAGATTTCTTAATATGATTGATGAATTTTATGATAGAAATGTTAAAGTTATAATCTCAGCAAAGGTGTCGATTGATAATCTTTGCAATATAAAAAAAATAAATAGTGATTTTAAAAGAACAAAAAGTAGACTTAATGAAATGCAATCTACCGAATATATGAAAAAAGAACACATACAATAGGTGAAATAGTAAAATGAAAAAACCAGTTAACGTTGCGATCACAGGAGCTGCAGGTAACATTGCTTATTCTGCTATATTTAGAATAGCGTCAGGACAAATGCTTGGTATTGATCAGCCGGTAAATATTAAATTAATAGATATTGAACCCGCAATGAACGCTCTAAATGGCGTTAAATATGAGCTTGAAGATTGCGCATTCCCTCTTGTTAATTCAATAACTACAACGTTTGATTTAACAGAAGGTTTTGATAGATGTGATTATGCATTACTTATAGGCGCAAAACCCAGAATGAAAGGAATGGAAAGGAAAGATTTGTTAAAAGACAATGGGAAAATATTCAAGCCACAAGGTAAAGCTATTGATGAAGTTGCTAATAAAAATATAAAAGTATTAGTGGTTGGTAATCCAGCTAATACAAATGCATTAATTGCAATGCATAATGCTCCAAGTATTCAGCCATCGCAGTTTACTTCGATGATGCGTCTTGATCATGATAGATCATTGGCACAGGTCGCAAATAAATTTAATGTAAGTATCAACGAAGTTAAAAAAATAATTGTATGGGGAAATCATTCCAATACACAAGTACCGGATTTATCATACGCAGAGGTATCAGGAAGTGATATTAAAGATATTATGAGTGAAGACTGGTATAAAAACAATTTCATACCGAGAATACAAAAAAGAGGAGCTGAAATTATAGAAGCAAGAGGATTATCATCTGCAGCATCTGCAGCAAATGCAGCTATTATGCATATGAGAGATTGGGTTTTAGGAAATAATGACTGGTTAAGTATCGGTCAAATTTCAAATGGAAATCCTTTTGGAATTTCTGATAATTTAATGTTTTCATTTCCTTCTTCTTGTTCAGATGGAAATTATTCAATGATAGATAACTTAGCTATTTCTGAAGTTTTAAAAGATTATATAAAAATTACCGAAGATGAACTTCTTAACGAAAGAGATTCTGTTATAGATCTTCTTTAAAAAGAAATTAAATATATCAAGAGATAATTATACTAAGCTATATTTTAACGCTTTCCCATTCAGTTATAAAATCTTCAATAAGTGCTGCAACTTCATCGGGCCTATCTTCTTGAGACCAGTGCCCTGCTCTTTCGATAAATTGAAGTCTAACTGGGCCAGCAATATCCTTCTTTAATCTCTCTCCAGATTCTTTTGGCATCCATGCATCGTGAAGTGCCCAAAAAACTGCTGTTGGACAAGTAATTTTTTTATGATCCACAGCAAGAGTTTCTTCATTAGTTGGTTGCGAGCAAATTTTAACCAATGATTTGAAACCAGTTAATCCGTCTCTGCCCCAATGACACAAATAGTTTTCCTTAACATTTTTGTCTGTAAACGCAATTTTATCATGGCTGCCTGTCCTCATTAATCCAGCAAATTGTGCAACAGCACCTGGCATTGCTCCAGCAAGAACTTCATCGCTTGCTCCAACAAGGCCATTAAAAGCTTCAACTTCCAATACTGGCCAATAGTCGTATGCAACAGGATTTAAAAGGACTAATCTACTGATGTAATCACAATATTTTGATGCAAACACTTGACAAACTCCCCCACCATGATCGTGCCCAACCAGAACCACATTACCTTTTATACCTAGTTCATCAATTACAGCTTTAATCGCTTCAGCTTGGTTGTTAAATGTATGTTCAAAGTTATCCAGTGGCATAGAGGATTGACCGTAGCCAACCATATCCATTGCATATGAATGAAACTTACCTTCAAGATTTTTTTGAACATGCCTCCAAAGTCTTGCGTTTGTTGGAATACCATGAACAAATAATATTGGCGTTCCACCAGAACCATACTCTTCAAGATTAATTTCTAGATCTTGATCACATATATTAATTTTAACCTTCATATTCACTCCATAAATAATTATTATTATTATTGTTTTTTAATTGCCAATAAAGTTATAAAATACTAAAAAAGTGTTAAAATTACAAATAAGGAAAACATGATATTCGTTATCACGCTAATCATTGGAATTGGCCTTCTTTTATACATTCTTAAGAGGTTAAAAAATAGACCGCAGAGAATTTTTTTCATACTAATAATTATAGTTTTATATCTTGTCGCAACTGGAAAAGCTCATTGGATATCAGCTCTAGTAATAGGCTTAATTCCAATAGTGAAAAAATTATTTTTCATACTTAGGTATTTACCAATTATTCAGAAATTTAGGTCTAAATATAAATCAGATTCATCACCTAAAAACAATAATTCAATGTCAAAAAAAGAAGCTGCAGATATTTTGGGTGTTCAAGAAAATGCTTCAAAAGATGAGATAATTTTAGCTCATAAAAGAGAAATACAAAAACATCATCCAGATAAAGGTGGGACAAAGTATATGGCTATAAAAATAAATACCGCAAAAGAAAAATTACTAAGTTAGTCTTTAAAATTTTTTAATTTCTCTCTTTCTATTATAAATTTTTTCCTATGTTTAATACTTTTTTGATTAACTCTTTTTCTCCACAAACGAAATGATGAAGGCTTAATACTTCTTCGCATTATTTTAATTACATCTGATTCTGTTTTATTTGTTTTCTCATATATTTCTTCAAAAGTTATTCTATCTGCCCAAGCTGCCCATATAATCCAATCATTTGTATTATAATCACTTGGTTCTGGTTTTTTAACGTTAGTTTTTGGTCTATCTTCTTTTTTCATATTTTTAAGAGCAAATCATACATTTTGGATTTTTTTTAGTTTTTATAAGATCTACTGATAAATTTAAGCCATTAACAATGACTAACTTATTATCGTATGAAGATTTATTTCCGGTAATTATATTAATACACTCCATAGCCATCATAGAACTTATCATGCCTACTAGAGGAGCAAGAACTCCTGTATCAGAGCAAGAATTGTTATCTACTAAGTCTTCATAAGTACATTCATAACAAGCGCTTTTGGAAGAAATAACCGATAACAGTTGTCCAGAGTACCCTTCAACCGCGCCAATAATTAATTTCTTATTATTTTTATAACATGCTTCATTAATAATTTTTCTTACAAAAAAGTTATCTGTTCCATCAATTACAATATCTGAATCGATTATTATCTTTTTAACTTGAGAAGAAGTTGTAATTTTTTCAAAATACTTATTAATAACTAAATCATTAAATTTATTTTTTAAATAGTTTTCTATGACGTCAATTTTTGATAAACCAATATCATCACTATTAAAATTTATTTGTCTTTGTAAATTTGTTTCCTCAACCGTGTCAAAATCTACAATATTAATTTTTTTTATACCAGATGAAGCTATGTATGTAGAAAGTAAATTACCTAGTCCCCCCAAACCAAATATTGTAACTTCTGAAGAATTAAGTTTTTGCTGACCTTCAATTCCAATATTCGGCAACAATATATGTCTAGAATAGTATAAAAGATCCTTATCATTTAAATAACTAAATTCCATACTATTTTTTTCTAGAGTTAAATTTTTCTAGCTGCTCTTTTGTTGCCTCTTTTTGATATTTTTCTTTCCACTGACTGTAAGGCATGCCGTAAACCAAGTCTCTTGCCTCCTCATAAGATATCTCCATGCCTCTCTCTTTTGCGGCGGTTACATACCATTTTGATAAACAGTTTCTACAGAAATCTGCTAAATTCATTAAGTCGATATTTTGAACCTCTGTTTTATTTTGCAAATGTTTTATTAAGGCTTGGAAAACATCAGCCTGAATTTCCATTGTAAGTTTTTTATTGTTATCATTCATATTAAATTTAACTCCATAAATTTATTAAAGCATAGCTTATTATAAGGTAATATTTTGTAATTCTACAGAGGTGTTTTGTGCTAGAGAAAGATGATTTTTCAGTAGGAATTTTGGCCGGCGGTAAAGCTACAAGAATGGATAACCAAGATAAAGGTCTTGTTAAAATAAATGATGTGCCTTTAATAGAAAAACTTCTAAATGAAATTTCACCTCATACTTCAAATATTGTTATAAATGCAAATAGAAGTATTAAGACATATAAAGAATACGGCTACCCTGTGATTAAAGATCTACTTAATGATTTTCAAGGTCCGCTTGCGGGAATCTATAGTTTACTTAAAAACATTGATACTGAGTATTTGATTACTTTACCCTGTGATTGCCCTAATTTTAGCTGGGAAGTTATTCAAAAAATGATAGATGAAATAAAGCCTATTGATAAAGTCTGCATTGCGCATAATGGTCTCAGATCGCAACCTGTATTTATGCTAGTATCAAAAACCAAAGTTGAATCATTATATGATTTTTTAAACAATGGTGATAGAAAAATTGATATTTGGTATCAAAGTAATGAACACAAATATATTTATTTTGATAAAAATGTAAATTATTTTGATAATATAAATACTGTAGAGCAATTAAATGAATACAATAAGTAATAAAAAACTAATTGGTTTTGCGGCATATAGCGGTACTGGCAAAACTACATTGATTAAGTTAATTGTTAAAATATTAAATAAATCAAATTTTAAAGTTTCCGTAATTAAGCATGCTCACCATGATTTTGATGTCGATAAGGCTGGAAAAGATAGTTATGAAATAAGGAAATCCGGCGCAGAAAATATGTTAATTTCTTCTGCCAAGAGATGGGCTTTAATGCATGAAAATACTAGTAATTCTGAATTAAAATTGAGTGATTTAATTAATGTGTTAGATACTCTTGATAGTGATATTATTTTAGTTGAGGGCTTTAAAGCAGAGAAATTTCCTAAAATTGAGCTTTACAGAAAAGAAATTGGCAAAGGGTTTTTGTATACAAATGATGAAAGTATTGTGGCAGTAGCTTCAGATTCAAAGATAGATATTGATAAAAACATAAAAGTTCTTAATATAAACAACCCGCAAGAGATTGTTGATTACATCTTAAAATACTTAAATATAGCAAGATAAAGTCTCTCTTAAAATATATGTATAAGTATGCTAATATAGCTTCTCTTAATAAATACATTAATAATAAAAAATATTATTTAAGGCAATAATATTCACAGAGATATAATGACTAGTAAAAAAATTACAATCAAAGATGGCCAATCTAATAACGAGATAGAACTTCCGGTGCTAGATTCAATTTTGGGTCCAAACGTTGTAGATATTAGGTCCTTAGAAAAAAACCTAGGCTATCTATCTCATGATCCTGGTTTTATGGCAACATCAAGCTGCGAAAGTAAGATTACATTTATAGATGGTAATGAAGGAAAATTATGGTACAGAGGGTACCCTATAGAAGAGCTTGCTGAGAATAGTAATTTTCAAGAAACTGCATACTTACTTTTGAATGATAAATTACCAAATATCAAGGATTTAGAATATTTTTCTAAGGATATTTCTAATAGCTATAATGTAGATTCATCTATTAAAAAAATTATTAAAGTTTTTAATAAAAACAGTCATCCCATGGCAATTATGACAGCCTGTTTAAGTTATTTATCGGCAAAATATCATGCTGAAATTGATATTCAGGATAAGGAATATAGGTACAAATCTACAATCAACCTAATATCTTCGGTTCCAATAATGTCGGCCTGGATACTAAATTTTATTCTAGATAAAGAATTTCAAGAACCTGAAAAAGATAAATCTATAGCGGAGAATTTTGTAAATATGGCGTTCCCTGAGCTTAGTAAAGAGCAAAAAGAAATGTCAGCTAAAGCAATGGACCTAATTTTCTTATTGCATGCTGATCACGAACAGAATGCGTCGACCTCTACTGTCAGATTATCTGGAAGCTCTGAAACAAGTCCTTACGCAGCAATAGCTGCAGGTATACAGACTTTATGGGGACCAACACATGGTGGTGCAAATGAAGCAGTTATAAATATGTTGGAAGAGATCAAAAATTCTGATAAAGACGTAGAGTATTATATAAATCAAGCAAAAGACAAAGAAAACTCATTTAGGTTAATGGGGTTTGGGCACAGAATATATAAAAATTACGACCCAAGAGCTAAGATCATACAAAAAATCGCTCACGAATATTTAGATGGGCTAAGCAGCGACAACCCAAACAAACCTTTGTTTGATATAGCAATGAAATTAGAAAAATACGCATTAGAAGATGACTATTTTGTTTCTAGAAAACTATACCCAAATGTAGATTTTTACTCTGGCATAGTTTTAAAAGCCATTGGGGTGCCTCAAAGTATGTATACAGTTGTTTTTGCTCTTGCGAGGACTGTAGGATGGGTTGCACACTGGAATGAGATGATAGAAGATAAAAATTTTAGAATTGGTAGACCTAGACAGTTATATACAGGCAAGAGTAAGACTAGTTATAAAAATATAAAAGATCGTTAATCTTTAAAGAAATCATATATAACCTTAGAAAAACTTTCTTTATCTACTAAGAATGAATCATGACCTTGTATTGAATTTAACCTTTCGAATTTAAAATTTTTCTTAGCTTTGCTAAAACCATCCGCAAGTTCTTGCTGTTGATCTATAGGAAAAAGAATATCTGACTCTACACCTATTATTAAATTTTTCTTAGTGTGAATTTTTGCTAAACCAGCATTAACAGTTCCGCCATGTTCAGCTACGTCAAACAAGTCCATTGCTCTTGATAAATATAGATAGCAATTTGGATCAAACATAGAAACAAACTTTTCAGAATTATGATTTAAATAATTTTCAACTTCGAATTCAATATCAAACATTTTTTTACCAGCAGTCTTTGGTAGCCTAGCCCTATTAAATCTTTCTCTCCATTCATTAGCAGCTCTATAAGACATTAAGCCCAACTTTCTTGCTAACTTCATACCGTTTAGTGGCGCAGAATCTTTTTTATATATACCATTGTTCCATAGTGGGTCGCTTCTTATTAGTTCTCTTTGAAGTGATCTAATAGAAATAGTGAACGGCAATGCTCTTGCAGCTGCTGAAATTACTATAAGGTTTGATAAGCTGTTTGGGAATAATAATGCGTAAGCTAATGCTGTCATACCACCCATAGAAGGTCCCATTACTGTATGAACATGATCTATACCTAAAGTTTGAAGAACTGCATGACCGGACTTAGCTATATCTTCTATAGATAATTCTGGAAAAGTTAGCCCATATGTTTCGCCATTAGCTTTATTTATAGAAGCTGGCGAAGTTGACCCAAAACAACTCCCAAGCGAATTTATACATATCACAAAATGTTTATTTGTATCTATTGGCTTATTGGGTCCAATCATATATTCCCACCAACCCTCGGCTTTATTATTATCAGATGAAGCTGCATGTGACGATGGAGATAATCCTGTAAACAAAAGAATAGCGTTGTCGTTATTAATAGAAAGCTCACCCCAGGTTTCATAAGCAATCTCTACATTATTTAATATAGAGCCCTTAAACATTTTAAAGCCAGTACTACCATAATCACTAGGTAATTTAGCTAACTTAACACCCTTGGTTTCAAACTCATTTGACATAATTTATTATAAAATTTAAAGAATTAAAAGATTATACTTCAGACTGAGCATCAAATGAATAACCATTTTTAATACTACTAATTAACCATAATGACAAAAAATAGCTTTTATACCACTTACTAAGACGGATATTATGAAATTTCTGTATATCTTTTAAACATATTTTCTTGTTAAAACCATTTGAATCAATTATCTCTACTTGTTTAGAGTCAAAATATATTTTTAGATCAACATAATTTATATAAGTATCTTTGGAAAAAAAATTATAAGAAAATTTAATTAAAGCAGTATGTTTAGATATAGAGTAAACCGACAGAAGAAGTTTCTTATCTAATATCACTGAGGTAGACTCGAAATTTTTATTGAGACTACTAGAATTTATAACTTCTAAATTAATTAAATTTGATATTAAGTAATAATTTTTTTCATATAACTTCATTAATGAAAGGAAATTATTTTTACTTACTGAATTAATTTGATGTGCCTGAATCATAGAATAATAATACACACAGTTTAAATTTGTGTCTAATAATTTACGCAGCAGAGATTATCTAGAAAATATAAAATCTAGATTTTTTTGTAAAGATATATTGATTAATTTTTGCAATAAGTGAAAAATCAAACCTAAATCTTTTTCAAATTTAAATACTGCAAAAATAAATTTGCAGTAAAATAAATTTTTTAGTTATTTAAAGCTGATTTAATTATTTAGCTTCTACGTCTGTAGCAGTTAAACCTTTTTCGCTTTCTGTAACAGTGAATTCTACAGCTTGACCTTCTTTCAAAGTTCTGTAACCGTCACCTTCTATTTTAATTGCCCCAAAATGAACGAAAACGTCTTTGCCGCTTTCTCTTTGAATAAAACCATAACCTTTTGAGTCATTAAACCATTTAACTGTACCGCTTTCTCTATCTGACATATTTTTTCTTCTATATTGTATTAATCAAAAAAAAATTAGTTATATAATTTGTCGTTATTTATCTAATTTTATAAATATGAGTAAAAGTATTTCTACTCTTTTAAACTCATAGTTCGTATCATATCAGCAATTTCATTTACTGCAATGTCTTTTGAAGATATTTTGTTCAATAATAAATCGTAAATAACAGGGTCTTCTAGCGACAATAATTCTATGAACGCATTTTTTTGAGAATCAGAAGCTGTTTTATAGTGCTTATAGTAAAAACCAGACATTAATATATCAAGTTCTTTAGTACCTCTCCTACATTTCCAAATAACCTCTTTATCATCCATCTTAGATTTTATTAGAAACTATTAGAGATTTTATTTTTGCAATTTGCTTTGCAGGATTCAAACCTTTTGGGCAAGCATTTGTGCAGTTCATTATTGTATGGCACTTATACAATTTAAAAGTATCTTGTAACTTACCAAGTCTTTCTTTTTGTTTTTCATCTCTTGAATCTGCAATCCACCTGTATGCTTGCATTAACGTTGCAGGACCTAAATATTTATCACTATTCCACCAATAACTCGGGCAGCTAGTTGAACAACATGCGCAAAGAATACACTCATCTGATCCATCAAGCTCAGCCAACTCTTCTTTTGATTGAAGTCTTTCGGTAGATAAATCTTCTGGCTCTTTAGCTTGCAGCCATGGTTGGATAGACTCATATTGCCTATAAAAATCTGAAAGATCAGTTACAAGATCTTTTAATACTGGCATATGTGGTAATGGGTATATCTTTATATCTCCTTTAACTTCATCTATACTTTTGGTGCAAGCTAAAGCATTTCTACCATCGATATTCATAGAGCATGATCCGCATATCCCTTCTCGACAAGATCTTCTAAACGTTATTGTTGTATCTATTTCGTTTTTGATTTTAATCAATGCATCTAATATCATAGGACCGCAATCAGTCGTATCTATTTCATATGTATCAACTCGAGGGTTTTTTTTATCATCTGGATCGTATCTATATATCTTGAGAACTTTAATATTTTTTTTATCTGCTGTCTCGCATTTAAAATATTTTCCTTCCCTTACTATAGAATTTAGAGGTAGTGTAAATTCAGCCACGGTTAGTAAACTCTCTTTTTTGGTGGAACAGCTTCAACTTCATCTGTTAAGGTTGTTAATATAACTTTTCTATATGCGATGTCCACTATACCATCATCATCAATTGATGCAATTGTATGTTTCATCCATTCTTTATCATTTCTATCTGGGTAATCATCTCTAGCATGGGCGCCTCTAGATTCTTTTCTATTGTAAGCAGATTCTACAGAGACAATGCCTTGTGTTAATAAATTTTCTAACTCTAAAGTCTCAAGTAATTCAGTATTCCACTTTAAAGATTTGTCATTAATATTTATGTCAGAAAAATCTTTGTAAATAGAATGTATGCTTTGCCTTCCCTTCTCTAAAGTTTTCTCTGTTCTAAATACAGCGACACTACTTTGCATTTCTTTTTGTAACCTCAATCTTAATAGTGAAGGTAAATTTTCACCTGATGAATACCTAGTCTTATCTAATCTTCCTATAATTTTATCAATAGAGCCTTTATTGGATTCTGGGTGTTTAGTTCCAGGCTTAACTAGTTTAGCCGCCTGTTTAGCAGCAGCTCTTCCAAAAACTATAAGGTCTAGTAATGAGTTTGATCCTAATCTATTTGCACCATGTACTGATACGCACGCTGTCTCACCTATTGCCATTAGACCAGGGACTATTGGATCATTATCGTCTCCTTTAGGGTTAAGAACTTCACCAAAGTAATTTGTTGGTATACCGCCCATATTGTAATGAACTGTAGGAATAACTGGAATTGGTGCTTTTGTAACATCAACTCCTGCAAATATTCTTGCTGATTCTGCTATACCAGGTAATTTTTCATTTATAACATCTTTTCCCAAATGTTCTAAATGAAGCTCAATATGATCTTTTTCTTTACCAACACCCCTTCCTTCGTTTATTTCGATGGTCATAGATCTGCTAACTACATCTCTTGATGCAAGGTCTTTTGCGTTAGGTGCATAACGCTCCATAAATCTTTCTCCATCCGAATTTGTAAGATACCCACCTTCTCCCCTTGATCCCTCAGTTATGAGACAACCCGCACCGTATATACCAGTTGGGTGAAATTGTGTAAATTCCATATCTTGGAGAGGTATTCCTGCTCTTTGAGCCATACCGCTACCATCACCAGTGCATGTATGTGCCGATGTTGCAGAAAAATATGCTCTACCATAGCCCCCTGTAGCTAATAGAGTTACATGACCTTTAAATAAATGTAGTTGACCGCTCGCCAAATCTATCGCAATAACTCCAGTGCATTTGCCGTTATCCATAACAAGATCAATGGCAAAATATTCTATAAAGAATTCTGCTTTATATTTCAAAGACTGCTGGTACAACGTATGAAGAATTGAATGACCTGTTCTATCAGCTGCAGCACAAGTTCTTTGCGCAATGCCTTCTCCATAATGAGTAGTCATTCCCCCAAATGGTCTTTGATAAATTTTTCCCGCCTCTGTTCTTGAGAAAGGAACGCCGTAATGCTCTAATTCAATTACTGATGGTATAGCCTCTTTACACATATATTCAATGGCATCTTGATCTCCTAACCAATCAGAACCTTTGATTGTGTCATACATATGCCAGCGCCAATCATCATCGCCCATATTACCTAAAGCTGCACTCATTCCACCCTGCGCAGCAACAGTATGGCTTCTAGTTGGAAAAACTTTTGTGATACAGGCAGTTTTTAGACCTTCTGTTGCCATTCCAAGTGTTGCTCTTAAACCCGCTCCACCAGCACCAATAACTATAACATCGTACTCATGAGTGATCATTTCATAATCTTTATTCATTTAAAGTTAAACTCCAAAATATATTTTTGTTATTGACGCTACTCCAAAAAAAGCCAGCAAGTAATAAATTAAATTTACTAATTTTATATAAAAATTTCTCGTATTTTTTTCAGAGATATAGTCTTCAAGAATAACTTGGATACCCAACTGAAAATGATGAGCTGCGATAATTATTAAAATTGAGAGAAATGTAAAATTTAAAGTTTTCCCTAACCATAAAATCATATTTTCGTAAGATATTTCAGGCACTAAACTCAACGAAAATATAAACCAAAGTATTAATGGCAAAAGTAAGATGGCAGAAAATCTATGAAATAACCAATGAATTTTTCCGTGCAGCACTTAATTCTCCTTTTTATATCCTTATTTAAAATAAATAAAGTAAAACCGTAACACCTGTTAAGATTATTGAAGAAGCAAGAACAATAAATGATGAAATTAAAGGAGAGTTTCCACTAAAACCGTATCCAAAATCCCAAAATAAATGTCTTACACCGTTAGACATATGTAAATATAGTGAAAATATCCACAAACTTACCAATATTTTCCCAATAGTACTTGTTAAAATAATATAGCTAATTTTATAGGTTTCATAACCTGTTGCAATCGAAATTAAGAATATTATAAATAATGCATAACCCAAACCATTAACAACACCACATGCCCTATGTGATATTGACACAAGCGCAACAAGGGGTAACCTGTACACTTGAAGATGAGGCGAAAGCGGTACTTTAGATAGTGACATTTTTCTCCTTATAATTATAAATAATTAAATATTACTAAAGCTCAATATGATAAACGATTTTTTCAAAAAATTCCTCTCTAATAAACCTATTATGGATGAATATGGACTCAAATATAACCATAATTTTAAAAATGAGATAGATAAGATTGAAAATGAATATTCAGCATCACTTTTAAATAATAAAGTTTTGATAAAATGTTCTGGCGATGATGTCGAAAATTTTTTAAATACACAGTTTACAAATGATATAAAAAACCTTAATAATAAACAAATAATTATATCTGGCTACTGTAACCCTAAAGGAAGACTTATATCTGTTTTTTATGTATTTCAATTAGATAAAGATTATTATTTATACACAACATTAGATACTAAAGAGCCTCTTTTGCACAAACTTAATATGTATAAAATGATGTCAAAAGTTGAATTCACAGTTTTAGACGAAATATTGATGGGTATTACTAATGTTGATAAAAATAGTAAATTTAATGGGTGTATCGAAGACAATAAAAAAGTAAAAAAAATTGGCAATTCTATAATATTTAGGCCTTCAGCTAATCAAATAATTATCTCATCAAGTGATAAAGAAATTAAAGAAATAATAGATGAAAACAAGATTAATATACTTGGCTATAAATCTTGGGACTATTTGGATATAAAAAATCTTATGCCCTTTCTTAATAAATTAAACATAGAATCTTTTACACCGCAAATGGTTTCGTTAGATCTGCTAAATGGAGTGTCTTTTACTAAAGGTTGCTATCCAGGTCAGGAAATTGTTGCGCGAACTCATTATCTAGGAGAAGCAAAAAAATCATTATTTAATGCCGACATAGAGACAAATAATAATATTGATATCACAAGTAAAATTACTAATCAGGATAATAAGCAAGCCGGGGACATTATGAGCCTTGTTAGAACAAAAGATTCTTCATGCTTATGTCTTTGCGTTTTAAGAAAAGAATATGCCAATAATAAATTACTAATAAATAAAAAAGATATTTTAAATGATATAAATGGGGTTATAAATAATGGTTAGATACCTAATTATTTTAATAGTAATTTTATTATTATTTTTTCTTTATAAAAATCAAAAGAAAAAAGAAATGGTAGCTCCATTAATAATATTGATATTAATATTTTTATTAATTATTGTTTTAGCATTTTTTGGCTACTGAGCTTAACTATTTATCTCATTAAGGGGAAAAGCAATACATCCCTAATAGATGGAGAATCAGTTAATATCATTACCAGCCTATCAATACCAATACCTTCTCCAGCTGTAGGGGGCATACCATACTCTAAAGCTTCAATATAATCTTCATCAAAATACATTGCTTCATCATCACCGCTATCTTTTAACTTTACTTGTTCCTCAAATCTTTTTCTTTGATCATCTGGATCATTTAATTCTGAGAATCCATTTGCAATTTCTTTTCCCATGATAAAGAATTCAAATCTGTCGGCAATAAGAGGATTGTCATTATTAACTCTAGCCAAAGGTGATACTTCTATCGGATATCCAGTAATAAAAGTTGGCTCAATTAAATTTGGCTCAACAATTTTTTCAAAAATTGCAAACTGAATTTCACCTAAAGAGCTATAATTAGTTACATCAAGATTTATAGAATTGCAAAAACTTGTAAGTTTATCTATATCGTCAATTGAATCACTACTAATATCAGTTGATTGTTCCATAATAGAATCTTTTAAAGTTATTCTTTTAAATGACTTTCCAAAATTTATCTCATGATCTTGATAAGTTATTATTTCGTTTCCTTTTACATTATTAACAACAAATTTTAATAAACTTTCTGTCATATTCATCATATCGGTATAATTTGCATAAGTTTGGTAAAACTCAATCATTGTAAACTCAGGATTGTGTTTGGAAGAAACGCCTTCATTTCTAAAATTTCTATTAATTTCATATATTTTTTCAAATCCACCCACTATAAGTCTTTTAAGATACAATTCAGGTGCTATTCGCATATACAAATCCATATCTAAAGTATTATGGTGAGTTACAAAAGGTCTGGCAGTAGCGCCACCAGGAATCTTTTGCATCATAGGAGTTTCAACTTCTACAAAATCCTTGTCGTCAAAAAATTTTCTAATAGATTTTATTATTTTAAATCTATCGTTAAATGTGTTCCAAGTATCTTCATTACATATTAAATCAAGATATCTTTTTCTATATTTAATTTCTTGGTCAGAGAGACCATGAAACTTTTCTGGAAGCGGTCTAAGAGATTTTGTGATGATTTTAAAGTCATCGCAGTTTAAAGTAAGTTCTTCTGTCTTTGTTTTAAACAGAAAGCCTTTTATATAAATGATGTCACCAATATCTGAATTTTTAAATACTTTAAAAGTATCTTCATCTAGTTTTTTCTTATCAATATAAAATTGAAGTACTCCAGTCTCATCTTTAATATTTGCAAAGCTTGATCTACCCATAATTCTTTTTGACATCATTCTTCCCATAACAACAAATGACATTTTTTCATTATCAATAGTATTATCTTCAAAAGAGAGTTTTTTAATATCTTGACAACTAGTGTTCCCTTTGTAGTTATTTAGATAATTATTTCCAGACTCTTTCAATATATCTAGTTTTTTTCTTCTTTCTAAAATTAATCTATGCGACTCTTTTACATTATCATCCATTATTTTTCACCCATTTTTAAACTTGCTTCAATAAACAAATTAATATTACCATCTAAAACTGATTGAGTATTGCTTGTTTCGACATTTGTTCTCAAATCTTTAATTCTTGATTGATCTAAGACGTAAGATCGTATTTGACTTCCCCATCCAATATCTGCTTTTTCGTTTTCTATATTATCTTGCTGACTTCTCTTTTTCTGAATCTCTATTTCATATAGCTTTGCTTTTAACTGCTTCATTGCTGTATCTTTATTTTTATGCTGCGACCTTCCATTTTGACACTGAGTTACAACTCCTGATTTTAAATGAGTTATTCTAACTGCAGATTCTGTTTTATTCACGTGTTGACCGCCAGCTCCAGATGCCCTGTAAACATCTATCCTTAAATCACTTGGGTCAATTTCTATCTCTATATTGTCGTCAATTTCTGGCGATACAAAGATTGAAGCAAAGGATGTGTGTCTTCTGCTTCCTGAATCAAAAGGTGATTTTCTTACAAGTCTGTGAACCCCTGTTTCTGTTTTTAGCCATCCAAAAGCATATTGACCATTAAACTTTAATGTTGCACTTTTTATTCCAGCGACTTCTCCACTTGTTAAATTTATTGTTTCAACTTCAAAGCCTTGTTTTTCTCCCCATCTGATATACATTCTTAAAAGCATTTCAGCCCAATCCTGTGCCTCAGTACCTCCAGAACCTGACTGAACATCCAAAAATGCATTGCATGTATCAGACTTACCTTTAAAAATCTGTAAAAACGATAATTTTTCCACCATTAAATCTATTCTTTTTATCTCATCTGACAAATATTTTTCTAGATCGCTAGAATGATCATCATCATAAAGCTCCTTAAATTCTCTTAACTGAAGAAAATCTGATGAAATAATTGAGAATTCACTGAGTTTTTTTTCTATAGAGGCCTTTTCTTTTGATATGTTGAGTGATTTTTCTCTATCTGACCAAATTTTTTCATCCTGAAGATCTTTATCTAACTTAATAATCTCTTTCTCTATATTATCAATGTCAAAGAAACCTCCCAATTTCTTCAATATTTTTTTCAATTTCCATTATTTGCGACTCAAAGTCATTATCATTCTTGGCCATTACTTTACCTTATGTTTCCGTTTCCAATAACTATAAATTTCTCATTTGTTAAGCCTTTTATACCAACTGGGCCTCTCGCATGAAGTTTATTTGTACTAATGCCAATTTCTGCACCTAAGCCATATTCGTAACCATCTGCAAACCTAGACGAGGCATTATGCATTACAGAGCTTGAATCTACATTTCTAAGAAACATAGCTGCTGTTTCTTTATTTTCTGTAACTATTACATCTGTATGTCCTGATCCATATTTAGATATATGATTAATAGCTTCGGAACATTCGCTTACGACTATGATAGATAAAATTGAATCCAGGTATTCTGTACTCCAGTCTGTCTCAGAAGCCAAATTAATTTCATTTAGTATATTTTTTGTTTTATCACATCCTCTAATTTCAACATTATAAGATTTTAATTTTTTCTCTAGTAAAGGTAAAAATTCATCAGCAATATTTTTATCAACTATTAATGTTTCCATCGCATTACAAACCCCCGTCCTTTGTGTTTTAGAGTTAACGGCAATTTTTATAGCTTTTTTAATATCAGCATCACGATCTATAAAAACATGACAAATACCATCCAGATGTTTCAAGACCGGAATAGAAGACAAGTCATCAACCAGTTTAATTAAATTTTTACCACCTCTTGGTATAACAATATCAATATAATTATTTTGCTTTAATAGCTCATTTACAATATCCCTATCTGTATTATCAATTAATTGAACAACATTCGCATTCCTATTATTTTTAAGTAGAGCATTTTTTATACATTCTGCCAAAACTATATTTGTAAAAATTGATTCAGATCCACCTCTTAATATAATTGAATTTCCAGATTTAATGCACAGCGCAGAAGCATCAATTGTTACATTAGGTCTTGATTCATAAATCATTGCAATTACACCTAGTGGCATAGACATTTTACCAACTTTAATACCACTCGGCATTTCCTTAATACTATTAATTTCTCCAACCGGATCTTTAAATTGAATAATTTCTTTAATGCTACTTATCATGGAGTCAATCCTACTATCATTAATAAGCAACCTATCAACAAATGCATCATTAAAATTATTCGAAGATTTAAGATTATCTAAATCTTTTGAATTAGATTTTTTTATGTCATTTCTACTCAAATTAATTTCTTCAACTAAAGATAATAGAATTAAATTCTTTTCTCCCTCAGTTAAGCAAGAAATTTCTTGCGAAGATAATTTCGCATTCACGCATATATTATTAACATAGTCTTTTATTTTCATATATATATTATATTAAGTATATTTAATAACTGAAAGTTTATTTTTTGCTACAGAAACAGATAAGTCATAGATGGAATCCCAAATATTTCCCCCAAGGACATTTTTAGATTGCATGTCTAGTCTAACTAAAATTCCAAGGTATGATTCAATTTTATTAGGCGATAATTTAGTTAATGAGTAAGCCATTAAATTTTTTCTTTCATAAGGCCATATTGATCTTAGTATGTCATCTTTTGATTTTCCATCTTTGATAGCGTCAAGATTAAATAGTATTGATCTAAAAGATCTTATGAATGACCAAATAATATATTGCGTTGGATAACTATTTTGTTTTAAAAAATTTATACAAGTTTGTATTTTATCTAAATTTCCTTCAATTGAATAATCCACTAGATTGCTAGCCTCAAAATCAACGTCTTTAGAAAACACCTTCTTTAAGAAATCTAAATTAACTTCTTCATCTTTACCTATCATTAAATCAATTTTTATTAACGCCTGATTAGCAGACACCATATTACCTTCATAAATGTCGGCAATAAAATTAATACAATTTGAATTAATTTTATATTTATATTTTTGGACAATAGAGTTAAGTTCAACAATCATAGTTTTTTTGGTTATAGGATATAGTCGAATCAAACCAACATCTTCATTCTTACTTCCTAAATATTTTTTTCTAAAATCTGCTGCCTTTAACTCAGGAAGTCTAAATATCAATATATTCTGGTCATCATAATTACTTATGCATTCTAGAATTTTTTTTTCAGCAGGAGCTCCAACAGTTTTTGTTAAAAACCTAATTTCTATAATTTTTTTTTCACTAAACAATGATAAATTAGAATTTAGGGAATCAAAACTACTCCAGTCAAATGTCTTTTCGACATACATTACATCGTGTTCTGTATAATCATTAGTATGAGCTACTCTAATTATTTTTTCCACGCATGCTTCTTCTTGATATACTTCGTTTCCAGCAATAATATATATTGGTTTTAAATTTTCACTTAGCTGTTTATCTAATTGATTGTAATATATTTGCATTTTAATTATATTAACCTATTAAACCTAAAACTAGAATTATTTTATACATGAATAAAAAAAAGCTTAAAATCGGAGTTATTGGTACTGGTATAATTGGCCTTCCAATAGCAAAAAACCTCATAAAAAATAAATATGAAGTGTATGCGTTTGCAAGAGATAAAAAGAAACATCGTAAACTCATAAGTAGTGACATAAAAATCTCTAAAACCCTTGAGGAATTATTTAGCACAATTGATATATTAATACTTGCTGTTTCAGAAACTAAAGATGTAAAAGAAATTCTGGTTGGTAGAAACGGATTAAAGAGTTTTTTAAATAAACCGTCTGTAGTTATTGATATGAGTACAATCTGCCCTATTGAGACCATAAGCATGTCTAAAATTCTTTCTAAAACTAATACTATTCTTATAGATGCACCAGTGTCTGGTGGCGAAATAGGAGCTATTAAAGGAGAATTATCAATTATGATTGGTGGTAACAAACCTACAGTTAAAAAATTAATGCCAATATTTGAAATTTTGGGTAATAAAATAACTCATGTAGGAGAAAGTGGTTCAGGTCAGGTTGCTAAAGCATGCAATCAGATAATAGTTGCGCAAACTATAAATGCAGTTTCTGAAGCATTTTTGATAGCTGATAGATTTAAAGTTAATAAGAGTAAAATTCGCGATGCATTGCTAGGAGGTTTTGCGAATAGTAAAATTTTAGAGGTCCATGGTGATAGAATGCTTAAAAATTCTTACGCACCAGGTTTTAAGACGAAACTTCATGCTAAAGATTTAAGAATTGCGCACAATATAGCTATTAAAAAAAATCTTAAGCTAAGTGGTCTTAATCTTGTAAATAAATATATGGGTATTTGTAATAAAGATGGCAATAGTGAGAAGGATTCTTCCGCTTATTATAAGACAATAAAAAGGAAAAATGATTAATGAAATTAATAGTAAAATCGATTTTATATGGATTATATTTTACAAAAACATTTGTAAAGGGTTATCTGCCAGTAATTATATATTTAGTACTATCTCAATTTTTAATCATGAAAACTCAGAATATATTATTAGTAGTATTATTTTTTCTAGGCTACCTTATTGTTTCAATACCAATAGCTCTAAATATTTTTAGAAATATAATTTCTAAAGAAGATCTTGTGAATGATTATTTATATTTTTTCAGGCAAGAATATACAGGGCTATTTATAAAAAAAATATTCTATTTGCTTATTTCAATTATCATAATATATACAGCACATATAATCGTCTTGTCGCCATTATTTCCAACAGACGTTTCTCAAATTACTATTTATTTATATATACTTTTTATGTATATGCTTTATATCTATACACGAATAATGTTTATCTTACCTGCTGCAGCACACAACATATCAAAGGGCTTAAAGGACTCTTATTTGATTAGTAAAGGAAAGTCCATAAAAATATATTTTTCATATGTAGCAATAATTTTACCGTATTTATCTATAAATTTAGCAATAACTAGCTATGCAGAAAACTCAAGTAATTTTGGTTTTTTTGTAATTCCAGTTATAATAATACAAGTTTTTTTTACTATCATAAGTAGCGCTTTAGTTGGATATATATATAAAGATTTTTATAAAAAATCTAAAGATATTATGGAATAAATTTATATTTTACTTCTCAAAAAGTTTATTACTTGGATCTCTAAATACTTTCCAATATCATCTTTGATAATATTCTCTTCACTTGCTGAGCTATTTATATTTGAAGATAAAAATTTATGATCTTTTGAAATAGAGATATTTTTTCGGCTCACCAAAACTTCATTATTCTTATTGAGAATTGTTACAACAATTGTACCCGTAATAATAAATTCATTTTCTGTCGCATCACTTGTAACCGAAGAAGTTTCTTTTTCGTAATAAGGACCCTCAACTTTTAAAAAATATTCGTAGCTATCATTATCTACCAAAAAACCTGCATTAATAAATGTCTGTGTAAGTGAACTTGACGCTTGAATTTTTATAGATGTAACTTTATCTGAATTTTCACCCACAACCTCTAGACCACCAAGCTTATATCCGCAGCCATTAGCTAGCAACATTATTATTATTAAAATTGTAATATTGATTTTAAAATATTTCATAATGTTACTATATTAACAAGTTTACCTTTAACATAAATTATTTTTTTTATTTCCTTATTAGCTGTATGTTTTTTCACTTCATCTAAACTTAAAGTTAATTTTTCTAATTTTTCTTGAGAAATATTTGCTTCTACGTCTATTTTTTTTCTAACTTTGCCATTTACCTGCACAACTATTAATATTTGGTCGTCATTAATAAAATTCATATTAGCCTCAGGCCAGCTAATATCTTTATCTAGATCAGATATATTTAATAAACATCCTAATTCTTGACAAATATGCGGTGTAATAGGATTTAGTAGTAGGACTAGTGTTTTGTATGAATCAAATATAACTTCTGGATTAATCTTGTTACCTTGTATTGCTTTTACTATAGCATTAAGAATCTCCATACATGAAGACACAATTGTGTTTAAGCTTAATCTTTTACCATAGTCGTCGGTGATTTTTAATATTGACTTATTAATCATGATTTTTAATTTTTTTTCTTGATCTGAATCTATATTTGTATTGATTTTTGGCAATTTACTTATTTTATAGCCTGTATTCCAAAGTTTGTTTAAAAACTTATGCGAGCCTTCTACACCATGATCCGACCATTCCAAAGAATTCTCTATTGGTGCAGCAAATATCACAAATAATCTAACAGTATCTGCACCATATTTTTCAATTAATAATCCAGGATCAACGGTATTTCCTTTTGATTTAGACATTTTTGACCCATCTTTTAAAACCATTCCTTGGGTTATTAAACTTTTAAAGGGTTCATTTGTAGATAGCATTCCTTGATCTCTTAAAAGCTTATGAAAAAATCTTGCATAAAGTAAGTGTAAAACCGCATGCTCAATTCCACCAATATAAATATCAACAGGTAGCCAATAATTAGCTTCATCTCCTATCATTTTCTCATCGTCTTTAGGAGAACAAAACCTTGACTGATACCAACTTGATTCAAAAAAAGTATCTAGTGTATCGGTTTCTCTGATAGCCTTGAGTCCAGTTTTATTACATTTAGTATATTTCCACGTAGGATGATTCTCTAAGGGGTTGCCGCCTAGAGAAAAATCAACATCATCTGGCAATTCAATTGGCAACTCACTTTCTTCTACTGCTAAAATCTCACCATCTTCTCTATAAATTATTGGTATTGGGCAACCCCAGTACCTTTGTCTAGAAATACCCCAGTCCCTCAATTTATAATTTTTTACCTGTTTTCCATAATCACTGTTTACTAAAAATTTTAGTATAGAATTTGAGGCAGAAATATTGTCTAAATTATTGAAATCAAATGAGTTTATTAATATTCCTTTTCCCACATAAACATCATCATCCTGTTCTTTATTCAATATAACTTTAATTATTTCTAAATCGTATTTAACAGCAAAATTGTTATCCCTTTGATCATGTGCTGGAACACCCATAACTGCACCAGTCCCATATCCAGTTAAAACGTAATTTGCAACCCATATTGGAATCTTTTTATTAGTTATAGGATGAATGGCATAAATACCTGTAAAAACACCATCAACATTTTTTTCATCTGTCTTTTTTGAATTATTATTGATTTTTAAAAGACTTTTACAATAACTTATGACATCTTGTGAGCATTTATCAATAAAACTATGATCGGCTGCTATTGCTAAAAACGTTACTCCAAATAAAGTATCTGGGCGAGTTGTAAAAACATCAATACTTATCCCTAAAGATGTCTTAAAGTACACTTCAGCCCCATTTGATTCGCCTATCCAATTTTTTTGCATAGTTATTACATTTTCAGGCCAAGAACCTTTAAGTTCCTTTAAATCTTCAAGTAATTCACTTGAATAATCGGTAGTCTTTAGAAACCATTGTGAAATTTTCTTTTGCTCAACGTCAGCACCTGAACGCCAGCCTTTTCCATCAATAACTTGTTCATTTGCTAGAACGGTATGGTCAACTGGATCCCAGTTAACCAGAGATGCTTTTTTATAAACAAGATTTTTCTTAAATAACTCAATAAAAAACCACTGTTCCCACTTATAGTATTCTTTTGAGCATGTAGAAATTTCTCTGTCCCAATCGTAGCTAAAGCCTATAGATTTTAGCTGGTTCCTCATATTATCAATATTTGAATTAGTCCATTCTTTTGGTGACAAATTATTTTCCATAGCAGCATTTTCAGCAGGGAGACCAAAAGCATCCCAACCTATGGGGTGCATGACATTTTCACCTAACATTCTGTGAAAACGGGCTAATACATCGCTTATAGTGTAATTTCTAACATGACCTATGTGTAAATTACCACTTGGGTATGGGAACATCGATAAACAATAAAACTTTTTTTTAGAGCTAACATCAGCTTTATAAGTTTTATTTGACTCCCAATATGATTGGATTTTTTTTTCTATTTTTTTTGGATTGTAAATTTCCTGCATATCAATTTTTTGTTATAATAATTTTTTTACAAAAGTTAACATAAGTTACATATAATGTCTGAAATATGATGATAAATAAAGAAACAACTTTTAATACCGAAATTTTTTCAAGAAACTTTATAAGAAGTTTCTTAAAAACTGAATCTGCGTCAGGTGTTTTACTAATCATATTTAGTATTCTGGCTATAATTTTAGCTAACTCTGAACTTTCAAATTTCTATTATTCTATAAAAAACAGCTACCTTTCTATAAATTTTGAAAGTTTCCAGATTAAAGAAACTGTTCACCATTGGGTGAACGATGGCTTAATGGCAATATTTTTTTTAGTAATAGGGCTTGAGTTAAAAAGAGAAATGATAAATGGACAGTTATCAACTTTTTCTAAAGTTTTATTACCTGGTATAGCTGCTATCGGTGGAATGGCAGTTCCTGCGATAATTTATATAATAATTAATAAAAATAACCCATTGGCAATGGCAGGATGGGCTATACCTACAGCAACTGATATAGCTTTTTCTTTAGCTGTTTTATCGGTTTTAGGAAATAGAGTCCCTGTCAGCTTAAAAGTGTTCTTACTCTCATTAGCAATCATTGATGATCTTGGCGCTGTAATGGTAATTGCTCTTTATTACACCGCAGAAATATCCTACATACATTTAATTTACGCATTAGCAACATTTTTAGTCTTAATGATATTAAATTTATGTAATGTAAGAATTATTAGCATATATATATTTGGCGGCTTATTTCTCTGGTACTTTATTTTGCATTCAGGAATACACACAACTATTGCCGGTGTAATATTAGCATCCACTATCCCATTTTCTGTAAAAAAAAGCAGTCACTCACCTCTAAAATATTTAGAAGAAAAACTTCATACTTTTTCAGGTTTTATAATACTCCCATTATTTGCATTTTTTAACGCCGATATTAACTTAGACTCAATTAGCCTTACTTCTCTTACAAACACAGTACCTATGGGAATAATGCTTGGGTTATTACTGGGGAAACCTATAGGAATAACTTTACTTACATATATTTCTATTAAAGTAAAACTATGTCAACTGCCTAACAACGTTAATATGTATGATATTCTAGGTGTTTCATTCCTTTGTGGCATAGGATTTACGATGAGTTTATTTATAAATGCGCTAGCATTTCCAGAAAATATCGAGCTTGCTAGCTTTGGGCAAGAATATTCAAAATCAGGTATATTTTTTGGCTCTATTTTGTCTGGTATTTTAGGGTATGTAATATTAAAAATTAGATTAAAAAAACATGAATGATAAAAACAGTAAAATCTATAAATCAATATTAACAATTAGCGGGTTAATTATAATATTTGCGGGTCTAAAAATTGCAGATAAAATTGTAGTGCCATTCTTTTTATCAATGTTTATTGCTATTTTAGCATTCCCTCTTTTAAATTTTTTTCAATCAAAAAAAATAAATAATCCGCTATCAGTATCTTTAGTTCTCATAACAATAATAACTGCAAGTTTGAGTATTGCTGCATTAATAGGAACGTCTTTAAATAGTTTTAGAAAATCATTACCTGGGTATAAAGAAAAAATTTACTATGAAATAGACAAAATATCAATTATCGCAGAAAAATATGGCTTAAATATAGACTCAAATTTTCTTTATGATTATGTTGACCCAACATTTATTATGCAGTCGGTTGCAAATACAATAAGTGCATTTGGAAATGTTCTCACAAACTATTTCTTAATATTATTTATTGTAATGTTCACTCTTCTAGAAGCAGCAGGGTTCTCAAATAAATTAAAATTAGCATTTAAAAATAGCTCTAATTCCATTACTAATTTTCATATCTTTAGCGAGAATATGAACAAGTATATATCTATAAAAACAATTGTAAGTATAATTACTGGCTTTTTAATATATATTTGTTTAAGTTTTATAGGACTTGATCATGCAATAATGTGGGCATTAATAGCCTTCTTTCTAAACTATATACCAAATATTGGCTCTATAATTGCCTCCATACCAGCAATTATAATCGCTTTAATACAATTTAATATTTATTATGCTTTGTTGGTAGCCTTAGTGTACTTAATTATAAATATTGTAATGGGAAGTATTGTTGAGCCTAAATACCTAGGAAAAGAACTTGGTCTTTCAACTTTAATTATATTTTTATCTTTAATTTTCTGGGGATGGCTACTAGGTCCTGTTGGAATGTTACTATCAGTTCCGCTAACGATGATTATGAAAATTGCTCTTGAGAGTAATGATGACACTAGATGGATTTCTATATTGCTTGGGCGAAATATTAAGAGCTAGGCTAATCAAAAAAATCTTTACAAATTTCTCTTAGCTTATAATGCTTATCTCTTGATACAAGAGATATTTTCTGGGGACTATACTTGTAGTTTTTAGAGAAATATTTATCAAGAATATTATCTTTTAAAAAAAAATTGTTAAGATATCTTTTGCAATTAAAGCGAACTGATTTAATTACCAATAAAGGCGAATTAATACTTTTTGAAATTGCTAATGCTATAGAATCTGATGTGACATCCCAATTATTTGGTAAATTAAAATTACATACTTCTTCATGTGATGGCATCCAAATTAATAGCTTTCTTGATTTATAATTTTTTTGTAAATTTCTAACAGAATTAATTACTGTAAAATCGTTATACTCATCTAAAATATCTTGCGTAAAATACGCCATTCCTTTTATTGCTAGTTTGTGAGCCTTAAGATCATCATACTTTTTTATTTTCTGCTCTAACCTGATACTATTTGCATAGCTTCCGCCACCAAAAATTATTAAAAAACTTGTATCACGATTAAGTTTTATTGCGTTTATCCACTTTTTAATATAATCAGTAGATTGTAAACTACCTCCAACTTTAATTACTACCACTTAAATTCACCATTTGAAAAGTACTTTATAAATATAGAGACTTTTTCAAGACTCTCAAAATATTCATCCAGAGGATCAGAATCGTGAACAATACCTCCGCCAGCAGAAAAACTTAGTTTATCTTCTGTCAACATAATTGTTCTGATACAAATATTTGTATCCATATTATTATTATTATCAAAGTACCCTATTGATCCACAATAAATACCTCTCTTTCTATCTTCTAATTCATTAATAATTTCCATGGCTCTTTTTTTTGGTGCACCTGTTATTGAGCCACCAGGAAAACAAGCTTTTAATATATCAATTGTTGAAGTATCTGGTTTTAATTTTCCAACTATAGTGCTGACCATATGATGGACAGAAGCATAACTCTCAATATCAAAGAGTTTTGTAACTATCACAGAGTTTAACTCGCAGCATTTGCTAAGATCATTTCTCAAAAGATCAACTATCATAAGGTTTTCTGAAATATTCTTTTCATCATTTTTAAGTAAAGAAATCTGTTCTAAATCTAATTTTTTATCCGCAAGTCTTTTTAAAGTTCCTTTTATTGGTTTTGTTTGAATACTATTATTTGTTATAGAAATAAATCTTTCTGGAGATGAACTAATAACAAATTGCTCATGTATTTTAAAAAAGGAAGAGTACGGTGCAGGATTTAGCTCTCTCAAATCTTTATAAATATCCCATGAACTTCCTTTGTAATTGACATCAAAATTCTGAGAATAATTAACTTGGTAGCAATCTCCATTAGAAATATATTTCTTAATTTTCAAAATATTGTCAATATATTTATCTCTAGATATATTTTTTTTAAAACCAGAAAAACTATAGTTATGATTATATTTTAATTTAAGATTACCAGAATTAAATTTATTAATAATATTTTCAATAGTAGAATTTTTTTCTTCGTAAGTTAACCAGGCTTCATTTTTTTTATGATCAACAATAATCGCCCAATCATAAAAACCAACTGCTATATCTGGAAAATCTACATTAGAATTATCAGATGAGTTAAAAGATTCGTAGCCAAAATAACCAATCATTCCATTATTAAAAGGAAGATCATTATAATTATCTCTTAATTTAAAATATTTTTGTAAGACATCAAAAGGATTATCATAAAATGAAGATACTATGTTATCTTCTACTACATTTATATGATTTCCTTTAGTTGTAACTTTAACTCTTGGGTTAGAAGATAAAATATCGTATCTCCCAAAATCACCAACGTCATTACAGCTATCTAAAAATATAAACCAATCGTCTTTATGAAGAAATTCGCCATATATACAAGAATTTTTATAATATTTTATTTTTTCTTTATACATGATTTTTATTTTTTATAAAGTTTAAAACAACTAGTGCTGAAGTCATATTCGAGTAAACCTTATTCTTATCAACATTCACTATAGAATTATAATTTATATTATCTATTGATGTATAATTTATATTATATATTTTACACATTTCTTTTATTATAAACCTGCCCTCTCCAATAGATGAAATTGTAAAATCATCTATATTATCAGAAAATATTTCTCTAATATTATCAATAATTTTTGAAATAAATATATTTTTAAAATTATTTGCAACGTCAATTAAATGTTTTTCTTGACAATCTTTATAATCTAAACCTATTACTCTTGCTAGCCTAGTAAAAGAATTTTCTTTTGTAAACTGAAGATTATCTGAACCCAAATAATCTAAATCAGAAAAATCAATATCATTGTTAATATTAAAAATATCACCAGTTGTTGCGAAAACCTCATTCACAAGTGATATATCACGTCCTTTATATTTTATATTATCAGCAATCATTGGTAATGGAGTTCTGACAACACCTAAATAAAGAAGAGTTTTATTTGTTAAGCGCATATGATCATTAATATTATTTTCAATATTCATATCTTTAAAAATTATATCTGTTGTTGTTGACCCTACGTCAATAATTAAATCAATATTTTTTTTATAATTAAGAAATTTTGAAGTTAATATCCAGTTTGTTGAAAATAATTTTTCAGTAGATTTTATAGCAGTATCATAATTTACATACTTACCATTATTTGTAAAAAAAAGTGTTTTACCTTTTATA
>Ga0222717_10000521_pt1 | contig 33068 bp, 34 predicted proteins | sample C33_18DmetaG_FD_165053 | JGI IMG/M metagenome (GOLD analysis project Ga0222717, IMG submission 165053) | Estuarine water microbial communities from San Francisco Bay, California, United States - C33_18D | ecosystem: Environmental > Aquatic > Marine > Unclassified | place: USA: California... | reverse complement strand
ATTATGATGTTACTATATCACAATTAGGTCCCACCACAGGAGGTGCTCATGAAATATCTGTAGTAATAAAAATAAACAATAAAACAAGTGGAAAAAAAATTACAGTTCCGTCTTGTGATTTTCAGTGATGCTAGTAATTGATTTATGATTATTTAAAAAATTCTCAATTAAGGAATATAGTTCATTTTCCGATTGTGTTTTTATATAACACAAAGTTTTTAGCTTGTAGAATCCCCAATTATTGGAATTTCTAACACCTTTGAATGGTCCGAAAAAAACAGTTAAAAAATTAAGGATTAAAAAAATTACTTTATTCATGTTACAAATATAAATATTTTGTAATAGAAAAACAAATTTTATTGTATATTTATTACATATGAGTCTATTACAAGAAAATATAAGTCGTATTAAAAACCTAATGAACATCACTGAAGGTGAGTCTTTATTTTCTTCAGAAGATAAAAACCATTTAAAAAACTTTGTTGATTTAATTGTAAAAGAATTAGGTATAAAAAATGAGGTTAATGTTGATTGTACTGAAGATAAGTCTAAAGTAGAAACAACTGCAGTTTATAGATATGAAGATGGAGAAAATGCAGATATAGAAAATGCAGAAGTTACCGTATACACTAAAGAAAGAGCTCTACAAGACATTATGAGGTCAATAGCGCACGAATTAGTACATCACCATCAAAATGAAGAGGGTAAATTAAAAGGTAAAATACAGAATGTTGGTGGAACTATAGAAGATGAGGCAAATGCGGTTGCTGGTGAACTACTTAAAAAATATGGATTACAACATCCTGAAATATATGGTGAGGAAGAATTCCCTGCAGATGAAGAAGTAACAGAACAAGATGATACAGGTGGAGATACAGGTGGGGGTGAATCATCGTCAACAAACGCAGGTGTAACTACATGGGAAACAGGATTAACTCGCGGACCGGCTAACCAAATAACGATAACCGTATGGTCAGATAACATTAATAGAGGTAAGGGAAATATGATTGACCAAAACAGTAAATGGGAGTCAGGGTTAAGTAGAGGTAATGCTAATACATTAACCTAATATTTATTATTAACATATTTATAAAAAATGAGTAACAACGTATCCATACAAATAAATGAAATAAATAGACTTATTAATTATGATAGGTCTAAAACATTATTTGAACAACCTGAATCTGTCATGGACAGAAGATTTGGTATTACCAATAGAAATGCCGAAGAATTAGGGATGGGTGTTGAGGAGTACGAAAATTTAGTTTTTCGTTCTAATATGTCATTAGATGAGTTGTCGTCTGCACTATGTGGTGACAATAGTCTATTTGCGGGTTTATTTAAAATACCTTGGATTGAATATAAATCTGAAGAGTTGTTCTGTGATGTTTTAGCAGGTGCTTTAATGGTTTTAGGTGGTCCTATTGGTATTGTAGGTGGAGTTGCAGTTGAGTTTTTACATGCGAAAGATTTATGGAATAAAGGAGATAAGACGGGCGCTTGGATATCAATGATTATTGGTTTAATTCCTATTATAGGTGATGTGTCGGCAAAAGGACTACGAGTTTTATTGAAAAAGATAGGAACCTCTGGAATCACGAAGGTTGCCAGGGTTTTTATAATGACCCTTAAATTTATGTCAGGAGAAATTAAAGCAAGTAGATTAATCTTATCGATGAAAAACTTATCTGTAAGTGAAAGAAAAATGTTATATAACTTGTGGTCAACAAGTAGTGAATTAGTTGCGAAATCTAAAAGGTTAAGTTCTGAATTTGATAACATATCCAAAAAATTATCCGAGCTTGGTTATGGAGGTGAATTAGTGGGTCAGGCGGTAAAAAGAATTTCTGAAATTTTAGATAGTGGTGGACCTTTAAAAGGTTTCGCGGACTTTTTAGCACAAGCAGGTTCTATAATGGGATTTGTTATTGGTGCGGAAGCAATAGTAGCACTCGGTCATGACCCGAAGGATTCGAGTTTTGAAACGATGAATGATATCCTGGAATTTTATAAAAACAACGAGGAAGAGGTATATAAATTAGATATTAAATAAGTAGTTATGAGTAAAATAATAATAACTGAAAATGAAAAAAATGAGATTTTAAATTTATATAAATCCCGTAATATAATTTTAGAAGCGAGAGGTGGCAAAATAGGTAGAAAATTAACCAGGCTTTTAGGTAACGCAGGTATGGAAAATGCAGGTGCATTAACAAAGGCACTACTAAGTGGTAATAGAGATTACTATATATATTCAATAGCTGCCGATGGAACATACACACTTAGAAGAGGACAATACGATAAAGAAGAGTTTTTGGATTTTATTGAAGATTTTACTAACCGTATTGAGGACGGTACACTATCAATGACCACAAAAGAAATAAATGATTTCTTCGTTAATTTATTTTTAAAGAATGATGCGGATTTCACAGTAAAGTTTATAACGGACAGAATAGAAAATTTAAAATCATCCGACCCACAATTTCCAATGAGAATAGACTTTATTAGTGATTTAATCGATAAATCATTAAATAATGATTTATTTAGGACTTATTTCCCTGTTGAGAGTACCTACTTTAAAAAAGTAAGTGACTTAATAAAGTCTGATGATTTTATAGATGCTGGACCATCAGAAAAACTTAATCAATTAAAGGCGGTTAACACTAAACCAACTACATTATCTAAGAAAGATTTAAGAAGACTTGCTGGTGAACAAAATAAAATAAAATACGCAAGAGAAATAGTAGAGATATTAAAAGGATTTAGGAAATCAACAAGAGTATTAAAATCAGAAATTAATGATTTAATTTCAGCATATGCGGCAGGGGATTTTGTAAACACAACTCAATACGGTAAACAAATACTTTTAAAACTTAATGAATTAGAGACTAGAGCTAATGATGCAGGTAAAAATTATTTAAGGTATGTAAAAAAACAATTAGAAGAATCAGGAGACCCAAATTTAGAAGAACTTAAAATCAAATTGGATACAATGGATGATGGTAAGGCCTTTAAAAAATTGAGAGATACTGCACCTCAAGATGTAAGAGAAAGTCTCACAGCAGCGGCGAAAGACATGTTAGAAGTGTTACCTTTCAGAAGAAATTCTGACGGAAAACTTAGTCTAATAGAAGGTCTTAAAAGTGGTCAATTTTGGATGAAATTTTTGACTTTTATGTCAACAGGTCAATTTATAACCCCTAAAGACATATACAACACTATGATTAAGTCTGCGGGTAGTAGTGGTAAAAGTACTTCTTTAAGAACTTTTAGAAATTTATATATAAGAGCGGTCGCAGGTAAATTAATGTTTCCCGCACTAAATCTAGTGTTTTGGGGTCTTTTTGAGCCGACATTAGCTTGGATGGAAGACGGAATAAATAATTCCAATAGTTGGTTATTTTCAACAATCAGGGATTGGAGAGGTGAAAGTGGAAAAATTGATTTGACTGATTTTGACAGAGATGAATTCGCCTCTGTAGGTGATATATTTATTGACACTTTTAATAAACAAGTTAGAGAAAGATGGAGAGAAGATGGTGTCACCGCTTTTGATGTGGATGATTTCTTTGTTAACATTGAACCTATTTGGCCATCTGTGTTAGAGTTATTTTGGGGAGCTAACAGTCCCGATGCTGCTCCAGTACAAGATTTACCTGTGGTAGACGCCACAGCGTATAGGGACAATATTAGTTCTTTTAATAATTGGTTAGAAGACAATGATATTGAGAAAAAAACAACATCAATACCTAAACGACTTGATGACGGCGCTTACGAAGTTACACTAAAGGGTGACAACACACCAACATATTATATTTATGATAATAACACATTTAAACAAGACTAAAGTGAAGAATTTAATTACAGAAAGTGTCCGTTGGGCAAACGAAACATCAGGAAGTGGCGCCCCAAGTGGTTCAGGATGGGAAGGACCAATGAAAAGGTCAGAAGTAGAAACTGCGATAGGAGGAACATCTAATGAATCTGATTATGATTTATATCATGACTCATCGGTTGGACGGGCGGGTTTTTACTATAGACCAACAACCACACCATCAACAGGAACATCAGGTTCATCAGGTAGTTCAGGTAGTTCAGGTAGTTCAGGTAGTTCAGGAACACCAGCACCACCCGCAAGGCAAAAAAGCGGTAGAGAGTTAAGAAAAGAGAGATTTAATTTAGGTAAGAGCGGTGTAAGTTCAACTGTAAATCAACAATTTAGAGATGTTGTCGATTACTTGAAAGGTATACCTTGTGGAAGAGTTTGGCCTTTAATATTCGTTCAAAGAGAACCAAATACTCAATACGAAGATGAGAGAGTTGTCTTTTTTGCTGATTCACAAACAGGTAGAAAAAATGTACCATTACCGATAGAAGAAAGAGGTGGAAAATGGGGATTTATAGACCCGCCGAGTAGTGGTTCATGGCAAGAATTTTCAGATTCTAATTGGTGTACAAATAAAGTTAACGAAGGGTTACAAAATGTATTAAAAGAAAGTGAAATGGAAAATTCAATACCAGAAAAAATAGATGAAAAGTTAAAGGAGTTTAATTTTTATAGTGCTAATGATAAAGGAAAACAAAAAGTAGTTTTCACAGACAAAGACCGAGAAGAGATAAATAAAGAATTTATGGATTTAATGAAAAAATATCCTGAAGATATTGCATTTATTAGGTCTGTAGTAGTTGCTAAAGGTGAAGATAAAAAAACAGGAGAACCTGTCGTTCGGTTGGGTTCTTATTATAATAATGCAAATATTGAACTTCCTTTTAATTCTCAGATGAATGGACTAGGTAAGTTATTGGATGGTGGTATAATATACTTTACCGTTATTAATAATGATGGACCTGATTATAGAGACTTTAAGATAGTTGGAGGTGATAAGATACCTGAAGTTGAATTTGAGGGGAAAGAAAAGGAGGAAATACAAAGAGATAGTTATGTCAATACACATAATCAATCGATGAAAAAAGAAGAACCTTTTGAAGAGGTAATGAAGAGTAAAGAAAAGAAAGGTTTACAGTCATTACTAGATGGTGAAGGTCTTACAAACGAGTTCACGAAGCATCAGAAGGAATTTTTAGAAAATTTAAAAAAAAAGGGTTTTAAATTTAAAAAACCTGAAAACGCAGATATTTATGAAAGAGTGAGAGTTAATAGTAAGGAATTCACAGAATCAATAAATGCGTGGAAACCCAAAGGAAAATGAGTCTAAAACACATAGTTAAAAAGAATCTAACAGAATTAGAAACTAAAAAACTAAATAGTCTTACTGAATCTAAAATTGTTAAAGGAAGATTAGGTATTATATCTGAGTCTGTTAATTTCAACTCTAAAATTCATACCACCAAATTTTTTAATAAACTATTTATAGAGACTAACCATTTGATAAAAATGGGTATTAGTGAATCCGTAATTAATGAAGATTTAATTATGACACTTAAAGGTCTTATGGGTGATGATGATTCTAAAGTTATAGATACATTAAAAGGTAGGTTATTATCTTTCTTAGAAGGTAAACTTAATATGGATGGTTTTGAAAAGGATGTATTAACTCAGGCAATATCAGAACTTGAAGAAGAGGAATTTGCTAAAATATTTACGGATAAGAGATTCTTACCGAGAAGTATCGCCGATGTATTCACAAGAGAATTTGAAGAAAAATACTTAGAAGGACTTACAGATACGACAAAAGAGATTGTGATGAGACAAATCGATAATGATACTTTTAAAAGAGATATCGAAGATAAGTTTACAACGGCGTTGGAATCCTTATTGGATTCCATTGAGTCAAATATGGACTCGAAATTGAGAGGCATTAGAGATAAAGTCTTCTCATAAACTTTTAAAAAAAGGGGGTAAAATTAAATCTACGAAAAGGACTGACGGTGTCAGTCCTTTTTTCTTGCATAAAAAAAGTGACCCGAAGGTCACTCCTTTACTTAATCGATTGTTTACCTGAGAACAGTTATATGTCCACTTGTTTCCAAGACCTCCAAATTCCATGACACTGCTCTAATTGTGTAGGCGTAAACTCCGTCTTGTACGTAATACCCACCATTATTAAAACTTCCATCCCATCTCCCATTAGGATTGTCGATTTTAAAGACCACCTGACCCCATCTATTGAAAATGATTACTTCCCATGTGTTCCAACACTCTTCGTCGGTTATTACCCCCCAAGAATCGTTTAAACCATCATTATTAGGACTAAATGCGTTAGGTGCAAATGCCTGACCATCGAATTCATCACAAGGACTAGGAAAAATACAAGTACCATCTTCTATCGTCGCTTCAAAATTATAATTTAATGCGTCCATGTTAGTACAGCCAAACACGTCATATTCACATGACCCATCATTCACATTTGCAAACATATTATAATTGTTAGCGGTTAAATCGGTACACCCGAATATATCGTAAGTACAACTACCATCGTCTACGTTAGCGTCAGAATCATAGTTATTAGCCGTAGAGTCTGTACACCCAAACACATCATAAGTACAACTACCATCATCACTATTAGCTTCAGGATTAAAATTATTAGCATTTTCATCCGTACATCCATAAATTGCGAAAATACAACATTCAATAATAGGTTCACATGTTATGTTTGCTAAAGGGTTATAATTTAAAGCGTCAGGAATCATACATCCCACAATAGGGTCGATACAGCTACCATCATCTATGTTTGCTAATGGGTTGTAATTAATTGCTAAAATATCCGTACACCCTAAGACATCGTAAGTACAACTACCATCATCCACATTTGCGTCAGGATTATAGTTATTAGCGGTATCGTCGATACATCCCGCAACATTGCAATTAATTCCGGGACCTCCGATTGTAAGGACAAACATATTATTATTAATATTATCATCTTCCCCGTAATCTTCCCATGAGTTAGGACTCTCACCATTAACATCTAAAACGTGAACACTGACCACACCATATGAGTATATGGGGTTAGGCCATTCGATAGATATGTCACCGAATGAATTAATTGTGTTACCCATAGCATTAAAACATATGGTATCGTTTGTCTGACCTAACACTTGTATTTTAATACAGTACTCTGTTATTGCGGGGTTACTTAAATTATTTAAATGTATGGTTGGTACCCAGTATGGTGTAAAACCATCACAATACTCATTTATGGTTAAACTATCTAATGATAGGTCTACCATATATTCACAGCTACCATCATCTTCATTAGCCTCCGAGTCGTAATTTTCAGCTAATGGGTCCGTACAGCCTAAAACAGAACATATAATATCTGTCGGGGTAGGATTGTTATAAACAAATGTGTTATTGGTATTTAGTTCATCAATTTCATCTTCTGCGTAATATACGTTTACTGTAATTTGAGGAATAGATGGGGGTATAATAATATTATTCCACACTATTTGTCCTCCACCTGGTTCAATCCAATCTACTCCATTTTCATAACCGTTTAAACAACTATCTAAACCTAATTCAGGTACTTCAACACAATATACAAAAAGTGTATCGTTTGAGTTTAAATTAGGGTTACCTACAACAATACTACCCATGTTTGCAGGAGTATTATCAAAACATGTTGAAGAAATAAAACTCACATTAGGAGTTGCGTCAGGAGTATATATTACCTCATCCTCACAATCAAAAGCATTGTAATAAAAGGTCCAATAGTCACTTCCTGCTCCGTGATATTGGTTACATAACTCTTCCCCGTTTGGGGTGTCACAGTATATACATGAATCATCTTGTTCAGTTGCCGATTGATTATAATTACAAGCGATAGGGTCTTGACATCCTAATACAGGTGTTGCTGTGTATTGACAACTTTCGTCGTCGTAATCTGCAGTTTCGTTGTAATTATCCGCTAACGGGTCTAAACATCCTGGATATAAAGGGGGTGGTGCATTACAAACATCCATAGAGTTTAATTCCATAGACATATCAGGGTAAAACTGTGTTTGGTCAGCACAAATACCACATGTTAATGCCCAACCACCATCTATTTCACCAATAATAGCCGTTTCAGAATAGTTAATTTGCCATAAAACGACTTCCAAACATGAAGTTAATGTATCGGATTCTAATATACTCTGAAAACAATCATCATAGAATGTATCATCAGAAAACAGATTATAGTTAATTGTGTCACCCGCATATAACTCAACAAAACTAACAGGATTGTCAAATGTCCACCCTAAATGATATTCTGAAGATGTACATCCCCAACCATAATCCCAACCAGGTACATGAGCACCTATTTGAACCATGTTTATATAATCCATTTCACTTGATTGACCATTCCCATTTAAAGAGGTACCACAATTCCAATGTGAAACTATTTCGATACTAACGTCATACGTTTCTGGGTCAAAACCAAGAAAATTAACATCACAATCACAAAACGCGTCGTTATTGACATCGGGACATCCACTATCAGAGGGACCATAATATGGGTCACCATTAATGTCGTATACCCACGCACCATCACCCAAACCGCAACTTCCGAGATATAAGTTCATTTGAGTCCACGTACCGTCAAAACCGTTTGGGTTTGCAGACCAATAAGGCCACTCTAAAGCCTCGACCCAATAATCGTTCAAGTCACCACCAGGACCGGGGTCTTCAGGAAACCATGAGGGGAGATTTGGAATGTCGAACCAAGGGGTTGTTATTGTCCTAGTCTGTCCAGGAGGTAAGGGTCCAACATTGTTGTTTGAAGTATAATCTATGGTCCATATTGGTGCGTTTGAATTAAGCGACCAATACATTTTAAGTTCATCCCCTTCCCATTCACTATCTGAATTGTTTGTAACGTCAAATTCAAACTTGACGCCACTACCATTATCAATGACAACCACAGAACCTTGTTCTATGAAAACGTCACATTGTGCCCCTAAACTACTATTAAATAGAAATAGGGGGAGTGTAAGAAGGAATAAATTCCTTAAAAAAGTTAAAAGCATACATTTATAGGTTTACTTGTTTATTGAAGAACTACTACCTATAAATAGTTAATATTGGTCAATAAGTTGAAAACCCTTTCCTGAAATCGTTCCATATATCTTCAGCTTCTTCGTATAATATAGAAGAAAAAACTGAAGGTTCATAAGGTCTATTTATTAACTTAGTACCCCATTCCCTGGGGGTTTTACTACCTTTAGTGACGTTACATTTAGAACAACAGGTAACCAAATTTTTCCAAGTATTATCACCTCCACGAGAACGAGGTATTACGTGGTCGATAGTTAGATTTTTTTTTGAACCACAGTATTGGCAAGTAGACCTATCTCTTTTAAAAATTCTTTTCCGGTTGACCTTTAGTGATGTTCTTCTATACCTAATATAATTTAACAATCTTATGATAACTGGACGAACAAAATTACCAATAGTAGTTATAATGTCTTTATCTCCCTTCTTTACTATTTCCGCTTTACCTTTATTCACCAATATGAACCCCCTATGTAAAGTTGTAATATTTAATGGTGAAAAATCAGAATTTAGTACAAGTACGTTACTCATTATGTTTTTTTTTATAATATAAAATATAATAATTTATTAGTCAAAAAAAACCCCCGATTTATGGTCGGGGGTTTTAATTTTAAAGGTTTTTATTGTTTGGCCTCGGCCTCCTTAACTATTTCGAATCTATCTTTGTTCCTAAAGAATCCAAAGACAGCAACTCCTAAACCTACGAGGACTTCTATAGCGTTGACTACTGAATCTAAATTTTCAGTTAGTAAATCAACCAAAGGTATCCATGCGTTCAAACCTGTTAGTACCAACAAAGTACCAATTGCGGTTAATCCGTGTCTAATAAGACTTTTAATTTCTGCTGTTCCCATATTAAATATTTTTTTACAGTTTATTGTAATAAATATCTACAAATACATAAAAAACAAAAAAAGGGGGTTTTACCCCCCTCCTTCACATTTTCACCATCACTCCTCCCATACCATCCCATTTTAGAATTGCCTTCTTAGGAATCCAAAACTCGAATTCACCAATCTCATCAATCTTTCGAGACATATTCTTCTTATAAGTCTCGATTACTGTAGTATCGTAAGCATTACGAGGGTGAGGTACCCCAACATACTTAGAGCAAACAGGACCGATACCAGTGACCTTAGAAACGTCATCAGTAAGGGTTTTAGCACAACAACGACATACACCTCCATTTTCTTTGGTAAGTTTACCTTTGAGTCGGAGAGCTCGGTCGGTCATACCTGTCACCGAAGTAACATCGATAAGGATGGGGTGAAACTCAAGACCATATTCTTCTTTAATGCCCAAAGCAATCTTACGACCAATTTTAATGGTATCCCCAACCAGAGTAATATTCAAACGTTCTTGTGCCTGTTTATGACGACGAGCACCTTCGATAACTCGAATAGCCGATGACGTTTGATTTTCAGTCAAAGAACCAAATTTATTAAGACCTCTCTTAAGTGAGTTCATAAAGTTGTTGGTTCCGTTGTAGTTTTTTACTTCTTCGATTACTTGTTCTTGAGTCATGGTAGATTGTTTATGTGATGATTACAGTACAAATATAAGGCAAAAATCCCCGACTGACAAAACAATCGGGGATTTATTTGTGGAGGTGCTGGGGCTCGAACCCAGGTCCTGTATATCTCATAACAGAGAGTACTACACGTTTAGGTCAGCATCGATTCTCAATACTCCGAAATATGTGATTGAATTTTAACATCCTCCATCACCAATAGATGTACGACTCAATTTAGGGTTTAGTCATTTTTCCACCACAACAACGGACTTCTGTTCATAGGTATATGTCCTGACCGACCCGCGGTAAACGTAGCCTTAGGCTGCGTAAACCTCTTCAGTGCGGAGTAAACCGACAGCCTGAAGCTTTGCGAAAGTTTCGCCAACTAAAAATTGTAACCATAGATTAAAGTGATAGGTAACCTCTCACTACGTGCACTCCATGCTTGACCGTACCAGTCAAATCCATAAAACACCCCCATATTTTCAAAGAACACTACAAATATAAATACATTTTTTCTATGTAACAAGCTATTTATAAAAAAAAAGTCATGAATCGTAGAGTCATCAGTGAAGTATCCCGTGTAAAAGAGTTGATGGGAGTAATAAATGAGAACATAGAAAGTGTTCTCGAAGGTGGTAAAATATTAAGGAAAGGAAATAGAGGTCCTGATGTTGAAAAACTTCAGAAACTACTAATAGAAATGGGTTATGACTTAGGTGATTTTGGACCTAACAAAGACGGTGTAGACGGCGCATTTGGAGGTACGGTAGATAAGATTGTAAGAGAATTCCAAAACGATAACGGTTTAAAGGTTGACGGTAAGGTGGGTAAAGATACCCTATCTAAAATGATTACTGTGGGACAAAGTAAAATACCTAACTTTTTTGATTTTTTAGGTGATATAGGTTTAAATATAGATACTATTGGTGGTTTGATGACAGGTTTAAATATAGATACTATTGGTGGTTTGAAGACAGGTTTAGAAAAACTTATGGGAGGTACGGATGAGTCAAAAAACCATTTTGTATTATACTTTGCGTTTCCTGGTTACCAACCACGTTTTGATGAAGGTAATGAAGATGGTTGGATTGAAAGTGCGTTTAAGTGGATTAGAAGTAAAGCAGAAGAATTTGATTTTGATGTAGAATCTACATTTATCGGTGAACAAGGTACTTACGGTAAAATGGGACACGCCGGTGTTGCTTTAGTTAATTCACAGGGTAAGATAAACATCTTTGAATTTGGTCGATATGACAGAGAAAAATCATCTAAAGGTATTGGTGTAGTTAAAAAATCGTCACTATCGGGAGCTAAAATAAAGGATGGTAAGATTACAAATTTAGACTCAGTATGTTCCGCGATAAAAAACAAAGCCGCGGGTGCAGCAAAACAATATGATATGGATTTGGTGTCAATACCAATTACTAAAGAGGGGTATAGTAAGGGTATTTCATACGCAAAATCATCCACAGATAAACCATACGAGATTCTTGATTTCGATAGTGGTGATAAAGATGCTAATTGCGCAACTTTCGGGTTGGAGGTTGTTAGACTATCAAGTGGTCAGGGACAAAGTTACTGTTTACCAAATCCAGGTGCCGGTATTAGGATTGCTAAAATGTACAGCGGAACCCAAACCTCAAGTTGTTAATAGTTGTCAAATACCGTAGTAAGAAGATTACTATTTGATAAGTCGACCGGTGTTACAATAGGTTCCTTCATATCTAACTCAGTATTATAACGTTTCTTAATTGCTACCTGAACTTCATTTGAGGATAAATTGTAATTAGAAAAGGTGTTTTTATTACACAATTCAACACCTACTTTTTCGTAAATCTTGTAGACCAATTCAGAACAGTACATAGTATTGTCACTCCATTGAAATTTAGAGTCGTAGTTTTTACCCAACTGAGAAGAACCATATTCATACATCTTGTTAAGGTCTTGTTCAGATAGATTACCCTCATAACGCATTACCGTGTACTCTGAGTTTACACCTCGTTCGATAAAGACATTTAATGGTGTTACTTTAACAGGTTGTACGGCTTCCATAACGTAAGTCTTACCATCTTTCATATAGATAATACCTACGTGACTGTATTTGGATTGTGTTACGTCTTGAATCATCTTACTTTGAGATGATTTAGAGGTGTGAAAAATGATGTCTCCATTCTTGAAGTTGTCGTCATTGTAACAACCAGTTATAAATAAAAGTGAGATTAGTGTGGTGAGGATAATTTTCATACCACTAATATAATGAAATCTTTTCTTTATACAAAGTATTTATAAAGAAAAACTATAATGAGTCGTAATATTATAAGTGAAGTAATACGTGTTCGAGAAATTATGGGACTTCTAAGCGAACAAAATGAGAAGAGGATGTCATTACCCTTTGAGAAAACTTTTAAAGCGGGATACTGGAAGTTATCCCCTGAAGTTAAATCTCAAATTGATTCACTAATGGGTCAAGTAAAATCTTTTGTAGAAAAACACACAGGTAATGTAATAAAACTGACTATTAATTCTGGTGAATCTCAAATAACAAACTTCGACAGGGAACAAAATCCTGCGGTTTCAGTAAAACAAGGTTACCTATCTACTAAAAGATACGAAACTATTTTAAATTATTTAAAAGATACTTACCCTAACTTACTAAAAAACTTAAGAGTAGAAAAACAAGTTATAGTGGGTGACACCCCATATAATAAAAGTGAGTTCGCACAAAACTGTGGTAATCAGGGTGAAAAAAGAGACTCGGCAACTTGTAAAAGTTTTTTCAAAAAATATGAACCTGAACAGTTTATAAATTTCACTATCGAAGTATTAGGTAAAAAAGAACCGACCCCGACCACCACACCTGTAATAAAATCACCTTTATGTGGTGTAAAGATTGGTGGTAGAGGTGAACGAGGCACTAGTGAAAATAATTTTATAAGTATAAATAAAACGGTAAATACTAAGGGTATTCCTGCCGATTTTACCGCAACAATAACATCATACGCAATACCCGACAGAACCCAAATTTACGGTATAAAAAATGATGATAGTCGAGTACTTCTCGTGGATACGGGGTATTTTGGAAAATCAACCACAAGAGATGATAATGTAGGAGGACTATCATACCACTACAACAATAACCCCAATAGTAATGCATTCCAAAGCACAGAGCTATCAAATGTAAAAATCAAAGAATATAACGAACCAATAGAATTGTTGAGAGATGTTTATAAAAATGTGCCACCCACTTTAGAACGTATAAACAATGGTTATGAAAGACGAAAAGACAATAGAAGGGAATTAGAGGATTTTTATGAAAGGTATTTAGATAGAATAGCAGATAATTACCCTAAAGAATATTCATTATGGAAATTGTGGGAAGGAGGTGTGAGAAAATTTGTCCTATTTAACGACGAAGAAAGAGAGGTAGTTAAAAAGTTCAAAATAAATAATACATACAAACAACTTCAAGTGATTGTGTATGGACCCTTGGCAAAAACGGTAAGTAGAGTAGAACTCAGTTGTTAAATAAAGGTCTATGGACTACTTTAGACACTCCCCACTCACTTGAATATAGGATTACTACCTTGTCTTTGATGTCCTTTCTTTTAATGGGGCAGATGTCCTCAAAACCATCTTCATCATTACAATATACTTCAACAAAGCTCAACAATAAGGGTAAGTCCATTTCTTTAAAGGTTAATGTGTCATAACCCATATTGTAATCAACCATAATAGTGTCTGAACTAATAATATCTGAAAATACGGGGTATTCGTTAGACATATTAATAATTAACGTTTGTGAATTAACAACAAAACTAACGATTAGTGAGAGGGTGGTGATTATGTATTTCATATAACAAATATAGTAAATATAATCTTATTTTCAAAATCTAATATTTATATAACAACATGAAGTTTATAACTCTATTATTAGAAGGTAAAAAGGAACGAATAATAGATAAGTTCCGAAATCAACTCGAACCATTAGGTGACGAAGCAATACAATACGCTGAAAAGATAATAGACCAAGACCCAAGTGTAACAAAGAAATATTCAGAATGGGGGGTTAAAAAATTTATAGATGAAATAAATAAAGTCCCCCATTTAATGGATGATGAATCGATATCTATTATTATTTCATTAATTAAAAAGTATCACAATATTGTCGATAAGTTGTCACCAGAAAAGGTTGATAAGATATTTAATTCATTAAACTTGGATAAGGAATTTTCAGATTCTGTGACAAAAAAAATAAAATTCAATCCCAAAGACATATCATCGTTTAATACTATTAATGATTTGCATTATTTTGTTGAATCGTATGACAGGTTCAATAAAGATAATGAAGATAATAAATCCGCTAAGAGTGAATCTGAAAAGTTATATGAGGATGATAGATTTTTAATTATTAGACCATTATCTCATACATCATCTTGTTATTACGGAGCAAACACCAAATGGTGTACAACTACAAGGGATAACGAGGACTATTTTAACAGATATACATCAAAAGGTAAGTTATATTATATAATAGATAAAAAGTCCACAGACAGGACTTATGGGAAGATGGCTCTTTTAATACCATTCGGTAATGGTACTCCTGAAGTGTATAATCAAGAAGACCATGGTGAGAGATATGCGTTCTTATTAGAAAGATTTGCACCTATTAAAGACGAAATTCAAAAATTAAGTGAGAAAGGTGACGACTACGAGACATTAAAAAAGGTTAAGGGTAATCCTAAACTATCGATGTATGAGTCTTTAAACTCTGATTTCTTTGACCGTTTTAACGGTGAAAACGTAATACTTAATTTCAGTGATGAATTGACAAACTTTTTAAAGTTGATGGAGGAAGAGGTAGGTGAAGTTGTTATAAGTCATTACGATTGGTCTTATACAAATCCGAACGGTGATTTCTTTTATGAGACGTATAGATTTGATGATGATATGAAAGAAGGTTATCCTTTATATGTCCTAAACGAGGAACACGTTGGTTTATTACGTTCTATCGTTGAGATTATGGAACCTGAATTATTAAAATACTTCGATGGTGACACAATAATCAGAGATGGTGACGGAGACGAAATATTAGCTGAGTTTATTAAAGGTCGACTACCTAAATTTTATGAAGAATTTGGTTACTTATATTCAAAAGCCGAAGATACATCCATACATGAGGGGGTAATAAAGTACATCGAAGAAGACGTGTGTAACCTTTATGATGATGTTGGACTAACAAGAGTAGATGATGGTAATTGTTTTGACCAATACAAAATAAGTGTAGATAAATTATTGGAAATGTATGAAGATGACTTAGAGTACAATAAAGATTTATCTATACAACAAGTCTTAGAGAACTATATACACAGAAATGTAGACCTTAATGAACATATTTTAGATATCTACCACGAATATCAGGACTATGAAGTATTCAGTGAAATGTTTAATGGTGATATGACTAATCTTTTGGAAAATGTTTTAGAGGAAGTGGAATCTGATGACGAAGTGGTGTCAGACGCTAGTGAGTATAGAAGAATACTAAACTATATAGTTAAGAATTTTGGGTTAGATAAACCATATCCGATTAAAACATCCGATGATGGTACAGAAATTATATTTAAAGGAGTAAACCCAAAAACATCTAAAATTGATTTTGTATTGGTAAATGGTGATGAGAGAAAAACAGGTAGTGCGAAGTTGTCAACAATTATCAAACTGTTGAGCAACTACACACTGTTTTCCCCATTTTAAATCTCCTCGTTTTCCAACAACCGTTCCCGAATAAGGAGGTACAACTCACCCATATCCTTTAGATTCAAAGACACCACATCACCATTGGATTTAGACTCAATCTCAATTTCACTTTCAGAGATGTGAAAGTAGTGATTATCACCGTCAACCCAATCAGGGTAATCACCATAATCGTCTTCATCGTCGTAGTCGGCAAACAAACTTCCTTGACTATAGTAATCAGTCGTAGGACGAACGTAAGTGTAATTGAACTTATTATTACCAAGTTCATTAACAACACCGACAGCCAAGTTAAATGAGTCTTCCACGTCTTTTACAACAACAAACTCAGAAGAGGTGTGCATGTTGTAGTACCCACAAGAGAAGTTAATACATGAGAAGTCACCCTTCATCTTGATTTGAGACACGTCAGTGTATGGATGTGCCTGTTGATAAGGGGAGACACCCATTGTGTTTTCAAAGACGGGGATAATACGACTAATAAAATCACCTTTACTTTCATATAAACGAACCCCCGAACAAACTTCGGTAATTAAATGATTACCAGGTGCGTCAAATTGAATCGCATATCCCACGTCTTTGAGGAACTCAACATCACACTCTTTCGAGCCATGACATCCAGTCTCTTCTGATACGAAAAGACCGACCTTTACATGTGACAAAGTGATAAGGAGTTCGAGTGCCAAAAAAACACCACATTTATCGTCACCACCGATTCCCGTTGGATTCCCTTGTGGCGTGTATCCCTTTAGAGATAAGTTTAGTTCTTCAGTAAACGTTCGACCAAAAGTGGGTGGTTTTTCGAGACTCTCCTCCTCAACAACAATGTCTTCAACCAGTTCATGAACCGTATCAGTGTGTGCAACAAACATCGGGTAAAACTCACCGTCAGGTAATGTACCTTTAGTGGCATAAACGTTGTTCATATCGTCCGTATAATACGTAACCCCTTCAATCGTTTCAAGAACATTACAGATGTAATTCACCATTCCATCTTCCTTATAGGTTTTGGTTGGAATTGACAGTACTTCTTTGAGACGGTTGAGACGTTCTTTATTCATTTGTGGTTGATTTGTATACAAATATACTACAAATATTTCATTAAAACAAAAAAAGGGGAAATTATTTCCCCTTTTCTAAAACTACCTCTTCTTTTCCTTTCATTTTCAGTTTACAAGACAAACCTTCAACGATATTACCTCTAAGAACTTCTTCTGAAATCAAATCTTCGATTTTCTCTTGAATAGCCCTTTTAATTGGTCTTGCCCCGTATTTTTCATCAAAACCAACCTCTGATAAGAACTTTTTAACTTTTTTATCGATAGACACTACATAACCTAGTCGGTCAAGTCTACGGTTTAGTTTTGACAACTCAATCTCTACGATTTTTTCTACTTCATTCTCTCTGAGAGGATTAAACACCACTACTTCATCCACACGATTCAAGAACTCAGGAGTAAAATGATTCTTCAATTCTTTTTCCAACAAAGCCTTTTTCATAGCTTCATTATTTGAGATTCGTGTGGTCGTGTCGAATCCAACACCTGAACCGAAGTCCTGAAGTTTCTTAACACCTAAGTTAGAAGTCATAATAATTAGACAGTTTCTAAAATTAATTTTTCTACCGAAAGAGTCTGTTAAGTGACCGTCATCCATCATTTGTAGTAGGATGGAGAAGATGTCTTTGTTTGCCTTTTCAATCTCATCAAACAATACTACAGAGTATGGTTTGTTTTTAACTGCTTCGGTTAACTGACCTCCTTGGTCATATCCAACATAACCTGGAGGTGAACCAATCAGTCTACTCATTGAGAACTTTTCTTGATACTCAGACATATCTACACGAATTAGGGACTCCTCATCTCCAAATATTTCTTTCGCCAATTGTTTAGCTAAGTGTGTCTTACCAATACCTGTAGAACCTAAGAAGATAAATGAACCGATTGGTCGATTAGGGTCTTTAATACCTACACGATTTCTACGAATTGCCTTTGAAATTGTTTTAACAGCCTCTTCTTGACCAATAACTGATGAATTAAGATTACTCTCCAAATCCAACAAACCTTCTTTATCCTCCGCATTCAACTTAGATAGAGGTATTTTAGTCATATGTGAAACAACATCGTAAATCATATCTTCAGTAATTTCTTTACGTTCCTCATCTTTTTTTGAGTCGAAGATATGTTTTTCATGTTCTAATTTTTCTATAATCTTTCGTTCACGGTCACGAAGTTGAGCCGCTTCTTCATATTTCTGACTTTTTACGACTTGAATCTTTTTATCCTTAATTTCAAGAGCTTCATTACGGAGTTCTTCAATAATTTCAGGAAGTTTAATGTTGATTTGAGCTCTAGCCCCAACCTCATCCATAATATCGATAGCCTTGTCAGGGAATTCTCTATTAGTCACGTAACGGTCTGCGAGTGTTACACAAGTCTGAAGAGCCTTATCAGTATATATTACTTTATGGTGGTCTTCATAACGAGATTTTAGATTCTGAAGTATCTCTAACGTCTCTTCGGTAGTTGAGCCGTCAACCATTACCTTTTGAAATCTTCGTTCCAAGGCTCCGTCCTTCTCGATGTTCTCACGATATTCATCAAGAGTGGTTGCTCCAACACATTGTAGTTCACCTCTTGCCAACGCGGGTTTAAAAATGTTAGATGCGTCAAGGGAACCAGAGGTATTACCTGCTCCGATGATAGTATGAATTTCATCAATGAAGATAATAATATCATGATTATCTTGAAGTTCATCAAGAATTACCTTAAGTCTCTCCTCAAATTGTCCACGGTATTTGGTACCCGCGACTATAGAGGTCATATCCAAAGATACGAGTCTTTTATCACAAAGATTTTGAGGACAGTCACCTTCAAAAATCTTCATAGCCAAACCTTCAACGATGGCGGTTTTACCACAACCAGGTTCACCAATGATGATTGGATTATTTTTTTTCCTACGAGATAGAATCTGAGCAATTCTTTTAATCTCGCTATCTCTACCAATCACAGGGTCAAGCCTTCCCTCAGATGCTAGTTTAATCAAATCTCTAGAAAAATTATCAAGTACAGGTGTCTTAGACGTGCTCTGTTCTTTCTTTTTTCTCGGTCCTTTGTCGTTCGGTTCTACTGATTCAATCATATTTTAAAAATTATTTAGTTCAATTATAGTAAACATTATACCACTAAATCAAATATTGACATTATGTCAGTCTATTTTTATGTTGTATGACATAATGTCAGTTTAATGATATAATATATCGCTTGGCACGATATTGATAATATGAGTATAAAATTAATAAACTTAAATAAAAAAACCAAAAATGTTACGTAAAAAATTTAATTTTAATGACTTGTTATCTGAGTTTGACTCATTATTCGATGGATTCGGTTCCTATAACAACCCTATGATAGTGAGGGGTAAAAAAGACGTTGATAGTGGTGAGGATGAAAATGGAGTGTGGTCAAAAGAAACGTTTACCTCAGAAGACGGTTCTTACCAAATAACATCCATTTATCGTTATAATGACTCAATACCTAAGGAAGATTCAAGTGAGGTCTCAGTATTGAAAAATAAAATGAGTAAAGCGGTAGAATCACAAGATTATGAAACAGCTGCTAAGTTGAGAGATAAAATTAACTCTATTGAATCTAATAAAGAAAAAATTCAGGAATTAAAGTCTCAGTTAAGTGATGCAGTATCTAAACAGGACTTTGAGGAGGCAATCAAACTTCGAGATAAAATTAAGAAGTACAAGTCCTAATAAATAACCCCTCATACAAACTGAGGGGTTTTTTATTCTCCTAAGTATTTATAATAAAATATTGTTATGAATAATCGTATATTAAATGAAGTAAGACGTAATCGTAAACTTATGGGTATTAACGAATCGGAACTAAATGAGCAACTACTAAAAAGTGTTAAACTAGGTATTAAGAAAGGTTTGGAAAAAGCCAAAGACTTCATTAATAATAAGATATTAAAAATAAAAAAAGAGGAGGGTAATGATGAAGGTGGTGAGACAAATGATAATAAGTTAATGTTTGACGGTAATTTATCAGGTCTTGAGTTCGAGGTTTACCCTGATTATACAATTTTTAAAGAAAAAAGTTATAAATCTAATATCGCAAAGTCCATGGGAATCGCGGCTTTAGAAGGTTTAGGGTTTAGTTACCTTCAAGCGACTGAGTTTTTTAAGGGTTATGAGAAGGATAAGGCCACTATAATAGATTTTGAGGGGAAACAACATAAAGGTGATTATGCAGTCTTTGAAGTTCCTACTGATTTACTTAAAGATGTTTTAGATAAAAGGTAATGGGTATTAAATCAGAAAGAATATTAGGTAAAAAAATAATCTGTGAGATTGAGTCAACAACTCTCAGAAAGGCTGAGTATGATACCTCTAATAGAAAGTTATTGGTCACATTCAAAGGTGATATTCAGTATGAATATGAGGATGTACCACATTCAGTTTTCACCAAGTTTAGAATGGCTGAGTCACAAGGTAGTTTCTTTAATAAAGAAGTTGCGAAAAAATTTACATACAATAAAATAGAGAAAGATGGATAATATAATCAGTAGTTTTTTTGTTAAAGATTCTTTGAACTCAGAGATATGGAATGACCACGATAATATCGAAGAATCAAAAATGAAACCCGAAATAAGAGATGGTTTATTAGATATCGCAAATGAGTTCATAGAATTCTTAGGGTTTGATATTTTCGTTCAAGATGTTACAATGACAGGTTCATTGGCAAACTTCAATTGGTCGGATTACTCAGATATAGATTTACACATTATATACGATTTTAAGGAATCAGGTGAACAAGAAGATTTATTCAAAGATTTATTTAATTTAAAAAAGACTATATTTAACTCTCAACACGACATAACAGTAAAAGGTTATGAAGTTGAGTTGTACGTTCAAGATATGAATGAACCTCACATGTCTACTGGTGTGTACTCTGTTTTATACGACGAGTGGTTAGAAAGACCCGAACCAAAAGAAGTTAAGATAGATAAAAAGAAAATAGAAGATAAATCACAACAATGGATGGACATCATTGATAACACAATAGAAGATTTGGAGGTCGGTGATTTAGAGAATTCAGTAGAAATGTTAGATTCTGTAAAAGATAAAATTAAAAAATTTAGAACTAGTGGTTTAGAAAAAGGGGGTGAATACTCTTACGAAAACTTAGTTTTTAAATTTTTAAGACGTAACGGATATATTCAAAAATTGTTTGATAATAAAAATGATTTGATAGATAAGAACCTTTCTATACAAGAAAATTTGACGTAATCGATTGTAAATATTAGAAAATACTAATTTATCACATATTTATTTATAAAAATATCATCATGGCAGGTTTTACAGCATGTACTCAGAGTGCGTCTACTACGTACAATTTATATTCAGGGGATACTCCTACAGTACACCCTGTGGCATATACAGTAGTATATGACGAAGCAATAAGTGGATACACAAACCAAAAAAGAGTACAATGTGGAGAAGTAAAACTTGGAGGTAATGGTGTGTTTATGTAATTAACGAATTTTAAAAAACAAAAATATGGCAGATTTAAACCCTTTAGGAAGTGAAAAATTACAAGGTATGGAAAAGATTACCCGTATCCTTGAAATTGCTCGTTATAACGAGACTTCACAAAATGTAAATGAGAGTAGAGCCGACTATACAATACAATTAGCTGACGGTAAGTTTTACGGTATCGTAAATGAAAAAAACGGTTACATCGTAAAATCAGGTATTAACGAATCAGAAATGGAATACCGTGAACCGATGCAGAATAGGAAGTTTCATAAGTCATATTCTCAGGCAATGAAACAAATAAATCTTTTAGCGGGTGAGTTAAATAGATTACACGAACATACTGAAAATATTAATTTAATCGGTGAACAAAAAAAATTCGTGTTAAAAACTCCTGAATCGGAAATGAGTGATATGGGTGGTATGACAGAACCATCTCCTGAACCATCTCCCGAACCATCACCAGAAGGGGGTGGTGAAGATTTGGATTTAGACTTAGATTTAAGTACTCCTGAAGGTGATGAAGAGTTGGATTTAGATATGGATTTAGGTGACGAATCAAAACCTGAGGGTATTGAAGGAGAGGAAGAAGATATTTCTTTCAAAGTAATTCAAAAACTAACAGGAAAGTTAGGTCAAAAATTAAGAACATTAGATTCTCAAGAGGGTCTCTCTTCTGAAGATATCAAGTACGTTTTAAATTCGATTATATCTGCCGTGAATTTAGAAAACTTATCAGAGGAAGACTTAGAAGATGTTTTATCTAATTTTGAAGATGAAGAAATTGACTATGGTGTTGAAGGTGAGTTAGATATCGAAGCGGGTGATGAAGAAGTCGATGACTTAGACTTAGATTTAGATATGGAAGAAGAACCTGTGTCAGATGAGGAGTTAGGTGAGGGAAATGATGTCGGACAGGTTGTAGACGAGATATTCTCCGAGTCAAAAATTGAAAAGGTATTATCAAAGTATTTCGTCATTTCAGAAGAAGAGAAGAAGGATACTGAAGTTAAAGACGTTAAAAGATTTATCACAGAGAAAGTAACCAAAGTAAAGGTTGTCTCTGAAATTAAAGAAATGTCCGAAACTTTAGAACAAGAATTAACTTCAGAGTTTATTATGAAAGAAAATAAAGGTTCTAAGTTCTTAGGTAAAACAAATAAAAAGAATTTAGTATTTGAAGTTGATGGTAAACAATTGAAAGTTTCACCTAAGGGAGAATTAATATGAAATTAATATACGTCAACGAATTGGGCCCTAATTATAAAGGGGATAATATTTATGAATTTATATTCTCTGACGTAGAAGAAGTATGGGGAGAGGATTGGGATTCTGAACCGGCTTCAGGTAAACCATTACCACCTAATGTTGAATATATTAAAAAGGTTGGTGTTTTGAAAAACTCAGATATTGAGTTAGAATTAGTTCAAAACTCTGACTTTTTTTCTGTTTATGATGCTGTAGAAGGTGTTATATCCTTAGGATGGGAAAAATCCGATTCTGAGTTTGTAGTTGATAGTAACTATAAAAGATTAGTCTTTAGATACGGAGACACGGTAAAATCTGTAGAAGATAAACTATATGAAAGAGATATCGTTCTTTCGTATGAGAAAAGTTTTGTAAACCATGAAGAATAAAGAACAAAAAATTATAAGACTTCTTGAAGAGGGTTTCTCATATGAGACGATTAAAAAGATGTCTAATTCACATATTAATAAAATATGTGAAAGTATAGAAGAAGCTCAAACCTCTACTGTAGAAAAAACAGTTTATAATAAATCTGAAGTAGATAAGATGAAAAGGGAAAGTGGTGGACTTAATGTTAACGGCACAGTCACCCCTAACGATGATGGTTCAGTAACTGTAACACAGCAGATGGAAGAAGAAATAGATGATACTAATGCGTTAGGTAAATTAGCCATGCAAACCGCCACAGGACAAGAAATGCCTCATGATTCCGATGATATGGCACCTGATGGGATGGATGATGATTCTGATAATAACAGAAAAATGATGGCTAACGAAGAATTTTATGGTGATATTGACGAGGATGTTGTAATAGATGAGTTATTCGGAAACTCAAAGAAAAAAATGAAGACTCCTATCACCACCTTAGGTATGTTTGAAGAGACAAGTAAAGGTACGAAGTGTTGGAAAGGTTATGAGAAGAAAGGTATGAAGAGTATGTTTGGGAAACGAGTACCAAACTGTGTTAAAAAAGAAAATAAAGAAGAAAAAATTAGTCAACTTGAAGAAAGTATTGTATCTTTGATTAAGAAATCACAAGGTAAGATGTTGACTAAAAAAGATGTTTTGTCGGAACAACCTAAAATTGCACCCGCAGAGCCCACTGTTAAGCCAGGGGTAAAACCTAAAAGAGGTACACCGTATAAACCAAAACATAGTCCAAAACCTAAGGCAGGTACAGAAGTAAAGCCGGCAAGACCTACAGTGAGTCCAGATGTGAAACCTAAGAGGGGGACACCGTATAAACCAAAACATAGTCCAAAACCTAAGGCAGGTGAAGAACAGGGATTACCTGAGTTTCTTAAGTTTGACAATTTAAATATTAAGTTCAGAGATGAGTAAGTTGAAAGAACAAATAGAATACGATGGTCCTGAAAGAATGGACCGTGAGATAGAAAGAAAAATTTCCAGTGGAGAGACTCCTATGTCTGATAATCCGGGTTTACCCGGTAAGGAAGAGGATGAATTTGATAATTCATTTTCTGAACTTATTGCATCTGAAAGATTTAAAGAAGTTGTAGAGAAGGTTAAACGTTATACCGGTATGGATGACGTATCAGGTCAAAATGCGTTTATGCAACTTCAGATGATGTTGATGCAGTCAGTACAAGAAGTAAAATCTATAGAATCCAATAACGAAGGGTTTTTAGAGCAATTAGCGGTTGATTTAGTAAAAAAAGAATTATCTATTCCTGACGACGCATTTCAATACGATGTCGAGTTAACATCTATGCCAGGTCAGATTGACACTTCTCAAATGATATCAGAACCTGAAGAACTTGATGATGAGGAGGTTCAACAACAGTTCGGTGTTAGTTCTGATGAGGCTGAGGATGATTTAGAAAACTTTATGGCCGCTTTTGAAAAGTTTGATTTAGAAAAGGCAAAAAGAAGATTTATAAATTCTTTAATTCAGGGAGCGTCTAAAAAAGGACATTATATGTTTCACTTGGTTGAAGAGCAACTTAATACTCTAAACCCACGTCTACTTAACTTATATGGTGTATTAATGTCTATTAACGACCTTTTGTATTGGATTATGCCTGACCAAATGATTATGTCAGCTGCTGGTGACGGAGAAGGTGTACAAGGTTCTGAAGAGGTCGACGATACAACTGACCCACCGACAATTAAAGCTAAAGGTTTATTCTTTCCTGTGTTGATTCACGAACTAATAAAAGGTGTTTATGAGGTTTTAGGAACACAAGGACTTCCTGATGACCCTAAGGCGGCTGATATGGTGATGGGTCAAACAGATACGTTACCTTACGAGGTTTGGGACTTAAGATTAGGTCCGGTGATATGGGATAAATTTACTCAGTCCTACCCTGATAAGTTGTATGAAGAAGATATGAGAGAAGTACAAAATTATCTCTTCTCAAGATTCTCAGCATTATCTACCGACGAGTTTTTCGAGGTGGCAAGATTAATACTATCAGGGTCCGATGACGGTAAAAAGATAGTATCTAAAATGGTTAATGAAATTATTGAAGAACTTAAAGGGTTTGAGTACGAAGACGCAATGTCACAATATAGTGATGAAGATGACGACAACGATGACGGACTTTCAGACTTATTAGGTGATTTAGGTATTTCTTTAACATAAATTCTTACTAAAATGTCTATATGGCGTTAACAAAAGAAAAAGTATTATTAGAGTATGCGAGGTGTGTAAAAGACACCTCGTATGCGTTAAGGACATATCTACAAACCTACGACAATACACAATCAAAGTATGTTCCTTTAAGGTTATTTCCCGACCAAGAGAGTTTAATTAAAGATTACGACACTCACGAAGAAAATATTGCCCTAAAATATAGACAGGCCGGTGTCTCAACAGTAACATCTGCATGGGTGTCAAAAAAATTAGTTACGGCGTCCAAATCAAAACCAGAAAAGATTCTGATAATCGCAAACAAGCTTGACACTTCTGTTGAGATGGCGAGTAAGATACGTTCATTTATAGAACAATGGCCAAGTTGGTTTGGAGTTAAATTCTCAGTCGAGAAGAACTCTCAAAGACATTATAAATTAACTAACGGATGTGAAGTTAAATCAGTTGCGACTTCTAAAGACGCTCTTAGAGGTTATACACCAACAATACTCGTATTTGACGAAGCTGCATTTATTGAGGCCGATAATGACTTTTGGTCAGCGTGTATGGCATCACTTTCTACAGGAGGTAAGGTAATTGTTATATCAACCCCTAACGGATTTGACCGTATATATTACTCTATTTACGACCAGTGTTTAAGGGGGATGAATGACTTCAAGATTACTGAAATGTTTTGGTATCGTGACCCTAGATATGCTAAAGATTTAAAACTTATTAAATGTAATGATATTGTCCATTATATGTTAAATAGGGAGGACTATAAGGATGAAGAAATTACAATTGATTACACATCTGTAGACCCTATGGAAAGGGATTTTGAAGAAATTAAAAAACATTTCTTAGATGGTTATAAACCATATTCTTCTTGGTTTGAGGGTATGGCAAAGAAACTTAAGTTTGATAGGCGTAAGATTGCACAAGAATTGGAGTGTAACTTCTTAGGTTCAGGTGACAATGTAATACCAAACGATACGATAGAAAAAATTAAGGAGAATTTTATTCGTGAGCCGGAAAATAAATTTATGGGAGGTGCATTATGGCAATGGAAGGAACCCGTTGTTGGACACAAATATATTATGGGTATTGATGTTTCTCGTGGAGATAGTGAAGACTTCACAACATTTTGTATTATCGATTTTGATGAACGAGAACAGGTGTTAGAGTACTTAGGTAAGGTACCACCTGATGTAGCCGCTGAAGTCGCATATAAATGGGCTACTATGTACTCCGCCTTTATTGTTATTGACATTACTGGAGGTATGGGGGTATCCACCTCACGTAAACTTCAGGAGATGAACTATAAAGACTTATATGTTGAGGGTACAAACACTGCAGATAAATGGAAATACAATCCTAACACAGTGGATAAAATTCCAGGTTTAAATTTTAATTCAAAAAGAGTACAAATAGTTGCGTCTTTTGAAGAATCATTGAGACATAATTTTATTGTAAGGTCATCTCGTTTGATTAATGAATTAAATACTTTTGTTTATATTAATGGGAGACCTGACCACATAAAAGGTCAACACGACGATTTAATAATGGCAATGGCTATGGCGATATATGTAGGGGATAACTCATTCACAAAACTGGAAAAAGTCACCGAACAAACTAAGGCAATGATGGAAAGTTGGATGGTTAATGAGACACCTGTAAAAAATAGTTCAAAAGAATTCAATCCTGGAATACCGGTTATGCCAAACAACAACAATCATCACAGACCTAACGGAATAACAAGACAAGATTATGAACAATATAATTGGTTATTTGGTGGGAGAAGGAGATAACCTTTAATTAATTTGAGTAAAGTTTATATTTATCTAAAAAACTATGGCGAAAAACAACGACTTTACAATTTGGCAAAGACTCACCAAAGTTTTTGGTCCTGACTCAACTCTAGACCAACAAACCCCTGTTTATAACTTCGATAAGAAAGAAATACTCAAGACCGACAACAAACAAGAGTATGAAAGAGAGAAGTTACAAGCACAACAAACATTATACTTAGGTCAGCAATGGCAAAAGATTGAAAATAATCTGTATACCCAAGCGGTTTATTATGAACCGACTCGTTTAGCGTCTTTTTATGACTACGAGAGTATGGAATACACTCCTGAGATATCCGCAGCCTTAGATATATACGCAGAAGAGTCCACTACACCTGATGAGGATGGTTATATGTTACAGATATATTCTGAGAGTAAAAGAATCAAATCTGTTTTAGGTGACTTATTTAACAACAGATTAGACATCAATACCAACTTACCTATGTGGACAAGAAACACATGTAAATATGGTGATAACTTTGTGTATTTAAAATTAGACCCTGAAAAAGGTATTATGGGCGCTCAACAATTACCTAACATTGAAATTACTAGACAAGAGAGGGGTATGAAAATGAAGCCGGAGAGAAACTCGACAAGTACTGAAAACGATGCGTTAAAGTTCATATGGCAAAACAAGGACATGGAATTTAATACATGGGAAGTTGCTCACTTTAGATTATTAGGTGATGACAGAAAACTTCCATATGGTACTTCTATGTTGGAAAAAGGTAGACGTATTTGGAAACAATTGATACTATCAGAAGATGCTATGTTAATATATAGAACTTCAAGAGCACCTGAGAGAAGAGTATTTAAAGTATTTGTCGGAAACATGGATGATAAAGATGTCGAACCATACGTAAACCGAGTTGCGAATAAGTTTAAGAGAGACCAAGTAGTTGATTCAACGAACGGTAATGTTGACTTAAGGTATAATCAAATGGCGGTAGACCAAGATTATTTTATTCCCGTTAGGGACCCTAATGCACCTAATCCAATAGATACCTTACCAGGTGCTCAGAACCTGTCTGAGATTGCAGATATTGAGTATATACAGAAAAAATTATTAACATCTTTAAGAGTCCCTAAAGCTTTCTTAGGTTTTGAAGAAGTTGTTGGTGATGGTAAAAACTTATCATTACAAGATATAAGATTTGCTAGAACAATTAACAGGATTCAAAAATCAATGATTCAAGAATTGAATAAAATTGCAATAATACATTTATATCTTTTAGGTTTTGAAGATGAGTTAGGTAACTTTACTTTAGGACTTACTAACCCCTCGACACAGGCAGAATTGCTTAAGGTTGAGCAGTGGCAACAGAAGATTCAGTTATATAGAGATGCGGTTTCAGACCCAGGTAATGGTATATCACCAGTTTCTTCATCTTGGGCTAAAAAACATATACTTGGATTTAGTGACGAGGAAATTAAGTTAGACTTACAACAACAAAGAATTGAAAAAGCAGTTGCAGGTGAGTTAGAAAAAACTTCGGAGATAATAAGTAAGACTGGTGTATTTGCTAATATAGATAAATTATATGGTAACAAACCAGGTGAAGGTGGTGACCCTATAGGTGATGAAACAACAGACTCAGGTGTGGGTGACTTAGGAAGTCCTTCATCAGGTGGTGGATTAGACTTAGGTGGTGATTTAGGTGGTGATTTAGGTGGTGATTTAGGTGGTGATTTAGGAGGAGATTCAGGTGGAGATACTTCACCCGAAGAAACTCCATCTGAGAGATTAGTAAGAAATAAAGATTTAGACTTACTAGTTGAGGACGACCTGATTAAAGGTAAAAGTATATTAGATTTATCTAAAGGTAGGGAGTCTTTAGGTGAAATAGAAAAGGAACTGAACGCCCTTCTGAACGACTAAAATGTGAATAATACTACTTACATGATATTTATATAAAAAAATGTCATGACATTATTCGGAATTATTAAAACTAAGATTGAAAAGTTATTAGAATCTACTTACGGAAAGCCTGATTTCAAAAATCATATTAAATCATTTAAATCTATGATACTTGAAAATAATGATTTATGTGAGGTATATTTTATATATGATGAATTATCATCTAAAAAAAACCTAAATGAGGATATTGTGGACGATTACATTTCTGAGTCATTCGAACAATTAAGAAATTTAATCGACGGTAATCAGAATGAGATTAATAAGATTAGTCAGTGGATTGACCAATTAGTTATTGAAAATAGTAATGATTATAACGATATTGACATTCAAGTTTACAGTAAAAATGTAACTAAAAACTTAGAATCGATGTTAGAGTCTAAAAATAGAATTAAGAAAAACTTATTAAACACTGATGTCGTTGAAATTAACGAATCAAGTTTGAAGATACCGATTTCTTCTATGTTACAGATTGCAACTAAAACATTTAATAAAGAGTTTTCTTCACTTAATGAGGAAGAGAAAAAAGAATTTAAATTTTTTACATCACTTAATAAAACAGAACTATCTGAAGAAATTAATAAGACTAAAACATCTGTTTCTAACAAATTAAGTAATAACTTAAATGAGTCTAACGATGAAGAACTTAAAGAAAAAATTCAAAAAACTTTAAATAAAATAAACGAAACTGATTATACCCTTACCTCACTGTACAAATTAAAGCAGCTAGAGAAAGGACTATGATAAGAAAGTTTTTCAATTCCCTCCTTGGTGATGTAGATGGACAAAAATCATCTAAAAGATTTATTACGTTAATTGCCTTTGTAATGATGTGTATTGCATTTGTATCCAACATCTTTATGGATATACCGTTACAAAAATACGTTTGGGATGGTATGATGTATATTGTTGGTGCGGGCCTAGGTTTCACCACACTCGAAAAATTTTCAAGAACTAAAGGAGTAGAGGAATAATGTCAGACAGAAAATATTTAAAGTGGTCTAATTCGACTGTGAATGACGCAGTAACTCTTAAAGGTCGTTTTTCTTTTTGTTTACGTAAATCGCTTTCTTTTTCTCCTCTCTTCTTTTCACTGAATCTTTTATATACTCCTTATTTTTATTAAGGTTCTGAAGTTGCTTAGTCTTATAAACTTTATATTTGTAGTTTTTAAGAGCCGACTCTATATTCTTATTTTTCACCTTAATAATTAGCATATATAAATTTGTTTATCTATAAATATATGTTTTTGACATATAACTACAAATATAGTATATTTAATACAAATCAATAAACTTTGTAAGTATGGATTTATATGAAAAAAGGAAAAACGTCACAACTAAAAATATTCAATGACGCAAAATGTCATTATGGTACAGTAGATGCCAAAAATTTAAAAACAGTTTATATTGTTTTACAATCATGGGTAGAACCCATAAAAGAGTTTGAGAACTGGGATAGAGCGACAGGAACTATGGAGCGTAATATTAAACACGTCTTATTAGAAGTTTTAAATACCGAAGTTTTCGAAAAACATAATATAGTAGATTTAGATTTAAGAAGTAGTGGAATACAAAGGGGTAAAAGAAGTTTTATGAACTTAGAAATTACCTTATTTCTTAAAAATCACTTAGATTTTAAGTCCCCCTTACTTAAAAACAATATTAAAAAAGTGATACAATCGGTATATATAGATTGTTTACGAGGTATGAGATATTTCGAAATACACAAGAGTAAAACGACAAAAGAAGTGGTCTGACATATTTATAAAGAAAAAACATGAAGATTTTAGGACCAAACGATTCAGGTAAGGGAATTTTAGTAGAGTGGGATGCGGGGAGTGTAAATCCTAACGATAGTCGTAACGCTGAAGTTATTAAGGAATCTTACGGTCAATTAGACCATTCAAAACCTTTTGAGTTCTACGCAACATTACAAAAGTTTGATACCCCAAACAGAAACGGTAGAGTATATCCCGAAAAGATTTTACGTAGGGAAGCCGATGTTTACAAAACCGCAATTGAAAAAGGTTTATCTATTTCAGAACTTAACCACCCCGAATCGTCTTTAATTGATTTAGACCGCGTTTCTCACCTTATAACTGATGTTTGGTGGGAAGGTAATACTCTTATGGGTAAGATTAAGTTATTAACCTCACCAGGTTTTCATGAAAAGGGTATTGTATCGTGTCCTGGTGACCAAGCGGCTAACCTAATGAGACAAGGGGTAACTATGGGAGTTTCTTCTCGCGGTGTTGGCTCCTTAGTTAAGAAAGGGGAAAGAAATGAAGTACAGGATGATTTCGAATTAATCTGTTTTGATTTAGTTTCATCACCATCCACACCTGGTGCGTATCTATTCTTAGATAAAAATGACAAGGGTAAATATGAAGAAAGTTTAGAAGAAGAGACTCAGTTAAGGGCTCAAGAACCAAAGATTGATGGTGGATTAGGTAAAAGTGTTGACTTAATGAAAAGACTTTCCGATTATTTAGGTTATTAAACCGTTTAAATAAAAAACCATGGAGGAAAAATTTTTTGTAGCAAAAGTTCAGTATGACCTACCCGATGAAAACTCAGGTAAAATTAAAAAAATCAGAGAAGAGAAACTCGTAAAAGGTTATAACGTAACTGATGTTGAAGCAAAAGTTACCACAAACTTTAAAGATTTTGTTTATGATTGGAGAATCACTGCTTGTGTTGAAAGTAAAATCGATGAGGTTTACGAGTAATTTAATTTAAAAAAACTTTTTTAAATCGGGGTAATTCCCGATTTTTTTTTGCTTAAAGTTATTAAAAAAACACTTTTTTCATATTTAACATATTTATATGATAACTATAATAAACTTTTTTGCAAAAAAATAATATGGCAGACAAAAAAAACCTAGTTGAAGAAGCTTTATTGCAGATGGAAAATCTACAAGAAGCCATAACTAATAATGCAAAAGGAATACTTGCTTCTACTATGAAGGAAGAAATCAGTGAATTAGTAAAAGAATCTCTCAGTGAAGAAGAGGTTGAAGAAGTGTCTGAAATGGAGACTGAAGAAAACGTTGAAATGTCCGAACAGGAAGAGATTGACGTTGAAGATGTTGAAGTTGATGATGCAGAAGACGACATGGAAGATGCCCTTGAAGACTTAGGTCTTGATATGGGTGGAGACATGGAATCTGATAACGACGAAGAGTTAGACTTGGGTGATGAGGAAATGTTAATGACTGATTTACCTGGTGACGACTTAGAAGTCGATGATGAAGAAGAAGTTCTATTACCTCTCGATTTAACCTCAGCTTCTGACGACGAAGTCTTAAAAGTATTTAAGGCTATGGGAGAAGAAGACGGAATTATCGTAAAACAAGATGGTGATGACGTACACTTAGCGGATACTGAAACCGACTCTGAATATGTTATTCAGTTAGGTGAATCTGAAGAAGAAGTCGCTGAATCAATGGGTGACCATTTAGGCGAAGATGAAACAGAAGAAGAAGTTGTTTACGAAATCGAGATTGGTGAAGAAGAAGAAGCTCACGAAGAAGAAATGAGTGAAGGTGATTACGGTGGGAACAAAGGCGATGAGTCTAAGTCACACAGAGATTACGAAGCTAACGAAGGTAAGTATGGTGGGAACAAAGGCGATGAGTCTAAGTCACACAGAGATTACG
>Ga0222717_10000519_pt1 | contig 33154 bp, 16 predicted proteins | sample C33_18DmetaG_FD_165053 | JGI IMG/M metagenome (GOLD analysis project Ga0222717, IMG submission 165053) | Estuarine water microbial communities from San Francisco Bay, California, United States - C33_18D | ecosystem: Environmental > Aquatic > Marine > Unclassified | place: USA: California... | reverse complement strand
CGCCGTTTTTGGAACCGTGGCGGTCAGAATACTGAGGAAGCCACCGCCCCGTTTCTTCTGACATCCGGCGATTGGCAGGAGTATCGCACATGCGGCGAGTAGGTAGAGTGATTTCTTTATTTTAGATTTTTTCACGGTCTGGCATGATGAACTAGGTAAATAAATGAGCTTTCTTTGGCAAGATAATTAGGGGTGATAAAGTAGCTTTACATAACCGCAAAAAATGGCCACGCCCTACTGCGGGCGTGGCCAAACTTGATTTTTGGGGGGACTACTATCCTCCCAGCGTTTAGAACGAGATCGACTGACTATTGGAGACAATAATGCCGTTGGGTGAGCGAATTTCGTAAGTGAATGTCTGGCCACCTTTCAATCCTGTATTATCACGTTCAGACGAGTCATTGGCAGTGGTCACAATACTCTGAAATGGTCCCCCATTGGTACTGCGCCAGATGACAACATCATCGAGCGAGCCGCCTCCAGACCAAGAGAGGTCAACATAGATAGTTCCTCGTTTCTTACCTCCAGAAAGAGTTCCGAGCGAGAGACCATCCGGCGTGGTAACCTCATCAGACTCGACTGACAATGTCTCAAAGCTTGGGCTGTATGCACTCACCTGGTAGCGATAGCTGGTGGCGGGCGAGGCAGTGGTGTCAGCAAATGCGGTGCTGTTAGCCACAACGTTACCGATCTCTTGCCAATTCACAGAATCAGTCGATCGGTAGATGAAGAAGCCTATCTCGTTGGTCGAGTTGTCATTCCAGCTTAGGTTTACCTTGGAAGCAGACACTACTGAGGCAGTGACGGCGGTGGGTGCTTCAGGTGCGAAGTCGTTCGGATCGATATCCGTTCGGATGTAGAGCTGGTCGATGTTCACACTGTCAAAATTACGATTACCCTGGGTGGAGTCCGTATCGATAACCCGCAAGTCGATGTTGCCCTGAGTGCCCCCCGGGAAGAAAGCGGTGAATTCAGAACCGGGGCTAGAACCGTTTTCGATGATCACCCGAGTTGAAAACTTGGTCCAGGAGGATCCACTGTTGGTGGAGAACTCGATCTCGAAGCTGTCTCCCTCAGAGTTAGCCGGGGCATCACCGGTGGCATGAAGTGAGACGGCGAGCCCTCCGCGAACATTTAAGAAACGCCAGCGGTGATCAAGAAAACTGTAGCGCCGTGATTTCCTGCCGCCACTTTCTCTCTCCGTGATGGTCTGGAGTTGTGAATCAGCAGCGTGAGTGGCGGTGTAGTTCCCTGCGACCGAACCACTGACAAACCAGTCAGAGTCAGCTACTGCGTCTTCATAAGGTGGTGGCGAGTCCGTGGTGGCTGAAGCCACACCAGAAGTGCCAGCGCCCTGGGCGTTGTAGGCACGGACACGGTAGTAATAGGTCGTTGATGCATTGAGACCGGAGTCCCCGAAGGATGTTGAGTTTGCCGGCAGGCTAGCAATGCCCTCTTCCCAGCCAACTGAGTCCAGCGAGCGGTCCACCAAGAAGCCGTCCTCGTTATTTGAGGCATCGGCCCAAGTAAGATCAATAGCGGTGTCTGAGCTAGCAGTGGCGGCAAGGTTGCTTGGGGCCACTGGCGGTGGTGGTGGTGGATCAGTAGTGGCATTTGCCGTGTTGGTAGGATCAGATGCCCCTGATGAATTGCTAGCAAGAACGCGGTAGAAGTAGGTCGTGTTAGCGGATAAACCGGTGCTCGCATAAGATGTAACATTGGCACCTGTAGAACCAATTTCGGCGAAAGAATCACCATCAGAAGATCGCTCAATCCGGAAGGATGTTTCATCAGTTGAGTTGTCACTCCATGATAGATCGATGCGTGTGTCCGATGCGGCGGAGGCGCCCAGGTTCGTAGGTGCTGCTGGAGGTTGCCCAGCACCGACGACTTCAAAGTTGAAGGTCATGCTTGAGCCTGATGCGCTGATGTTAAAAATACGGTTGTTAGTAACGACGATATTACCACTTTGGTAGCCATCAGTGTTAGGCGTCGTGTTCGGGCCAATCTCTGAGACATCGCCGGCATGGTAGGCGTCTCTCGAGTCACCTCGGTCAGCCCCCCGCTCAAGATCATAAGTCCCATCTGCCTGAAGAAGAGCCACACGATAGTGGTTTCCATTTCCTGGCCAACCTGTCTGGCCAGGGTAGCCCTCGGTGGTGTAGCTTGCTTGTTCATCAATATGGAAGATACAGAGCCCACCCTGAGGCATCGCTGAGTCAAAACCGACTGGCTGGCGGTTCTCAATGAGCAAATACTCCCCTGAAGCGTAGCCTAGATCAATGCGGTATGCTGTGGCAGATGTCTCCGCCTGAGCTGCGGTGTAGTTGCCACCGCTCGAAATAACAGTGGGTGTCACCCAGCCGAGGTTGATCTTACTCCAAGCACAAAGGTGTGGCGGGTAATACTGAGAGCCATCAAAGCCCCAGGAGTTCGCCATCAGGCCCCAAGATCCGATACCAGATCCGCCTGAGCCGTCATAGAGGTCAGGAAGACCCAGGAAATGACCAGTCTCGTGAGCGATCACGCCGATGCGGCCGATGTTGTTACCCGAAGTACCCCAGATAGCCGGGCTGATGTGATACTCATAAACTCGCACATTGTCACTAGAGAACCAAGCACCACCAATCGCCCATTTGTGAGACCACATGCGGTTTGTGTAAAAGGCCCCATCCCCTGAAGTGCCTCCAAACTCAGCCGCGTAACCCGAGTGAAGAAAGGTGATAGCATCAATCCTGCCATCACTATCCTGGTCAAAATCAGCAAACTCGAAATTAGGATCGGCATCGAGTGTATTCAAAGCATATCGGAGTGCTTCGTGCGTTCTAGAAGTGAGGCCGGAGTCGTTATTAGCGTAATAGGCCTCGGTGTTGGGAAGGGTGATCCAGTAGGCCACGGTGGAATTCAGAGTAAACTGGCCGTATGAGTTTTCCAAGAAGCAGTCCCTCACGCTACCCGTTGGCGCAAGGTTCGGATCTCCGCCAACGGCATTCATAAGCACCTCAATATCTGTGGTAGGCGGCACAGCACGGGAGGCGTGATCAGAAAAACGGAGTAGGATCACGAGGTTTTTCATGGTGGCAGGCACAGCGGCGGCTACACCCTCTGATTCTGCTGCAGCTGCAGCAACGCCTCCAGCTTGCTGGGGCATGGACATGGCCTGCCTGCGGGCGTTACGGATGGCGGCATCCGGGAGAATATTGCCTGAAAGACCGGCCCTGGCGGGGTCTGACTGGCCGACGCGCAAACCCGTCGGCACGAGCCGTCCATGGTCACCTTTCCTGGCATAGACGAACCAGTTCCGGTCCTTGAGCACGGTGTAGCCACGGGTGTCATGGAGGCGGTGGAAATACTCGTCCCCCTCGAGGTGAAGATGGACCTCTGAGCCATCGGGCTGGGTTTCAGTAAATGCACCAGGTGCCGCTGACATGGCAGCGAGTTGGCCGGTGCCGGAGAACAAGAGTCCCGCCACAAGGGCGAGGATAAGGGAAGCGAAGTCTTGGCTAGAGTGAACAAAAGGCTGTTTCATTTTATTGTTGATTTGAGGATATCTGACTTAACTGACAGGCTGTAAGGAATTTGCTTTTCGTCTAAGGAGGCAGTTTCGCCGCATTGCTAAAGATTGGAGGGGGGCAGGGGGAGGAAAGCGAAGCTGCTTCTGTAGGTTGCTTATTCTGAATACACCCATATCAAAAGAATTCGGCGTTAGGATTGCTCACCCTATCTTGCCTCCCGTTACGCGTAAATTGGCCCTATTCTGTATCCAACAGCCACCTGAAGAAACTGACAGAAGCCCTTCAAGATCAGATTCCGTGAATTCATGCTTGGAGAAGTGTATCTTTTCTTGAAAATTGCTGGATGCGTTGTGGAAATGTTATTAAGCATACATCTGGCTCGTGCCGATGACCTCGCTATTGGCAGCTTGCAACGCGAAGTAGATCTTGCCGTTTTTCTCCCCCTTGAGCTAAGAGCGCTCGCTCCTGGCGGCGTTCTTCTTCACGGATTTGATTCCGGCCTTGCAGGAGGCCTTGGTTTTGTAGCCCTCGCTAGCAAGGATGATTTGGTTATTCTTGGCCTTCAATCCGAAATAGAACTCCTTATTCTTGGGGCTTTGATAGATTTCGAACATGATCCAGGAAATTGCGTGATCTATTGCTGGTTGGTCAAGAGCGCGCTTTTCCGAATTTCCTGTATGACACACTGAATGAGTTGAAATTTTGGCCATTCTGTGCTATCAGTTAGGAGCATCAAGAGTGGTCGTTTCCTGAACAGAAACGGTCCGGCAACCTGGCTCGTGGAGACGCCAAGGTGCTTCGCGGCTTAACCCGCAGATGTGGGCTGCAGTCCTCGAGTTGAGGGTGGTGGTCAACGAAGTCTCCCCGAGTGTCTCGCGACACTCGTCTTGGTGCGTTTCATCTCAAACCCTAGCCTAGAAACGAAACGCTCCTTCATCCCATCATGCTGAATCCAACTCCGTCGCCTGTGTGTGACACCCTCGCCGTCCGTGTCCTCGATCACAATGAGGACCATCATCTCTGGAACAATCGCGGCACTTGGTGGTGCCATTACACCGTCCATCGCGCTGACTACACCGTGGAGCGCATTCGGAGGTCTCTTCGGACCAAGGACCGTCTTCTTGCCCGAAGCCGTCGCGATCAACTCTTCACCCAACTTCGGGAAGGAGGGGCGCGCCGATGAGCAACCCAGGAACACGTTTCCCCGATGCCCAGCGTTGGTTTGGATTCCGACCGGACAGCTACAGTCCTGACATTTGCCCGGAATACAGCCTCGCCGGTCGTGTGCGTGGCACCTGGCGTCGTCTTGGCATCCAGAACGCCTACGATCAGGGTAGGATCGAGGCTCTCGCGCCACGGTCCTTTGAGGAAACCCTGCCCATTGATGAGATCGAAGCCATGGAGAAGGGGGACAAGCCCAACCAGGTGAGTGGTGAACGTTTCATTGATGGTCGTCCCGTGCGTCTCGTGGAACGCCTTGCCGATCCCATTCACCAGATTCTCGGCTGACGCGCTGTTGCTTGCTTTCCACGAAATGAACCTCAATCACAGGTGCCCCTTGGAGGAACACCTGACCCTAAGATTCCGACTTCTTCACGTTGTAACAGTACATCGTGTCTTGGTCGCGGATGTAGAGTTTACCATTGGCGATTACTGGATGAGTCCAGGCGGGTTGCCTGGTGCGATCGGATTGCTCGAATCGCCCGTGCTCGATGTACTGTTCTTTGTTAGGCTCAATAAGAAGCACGTCGCCATCTTCAGTGCGGTAGTAGATTCGGCCATCGGCGTAAGCGATCGATCCTTTCTTGGCTCGGCGCTTGTCTCGATCACGCTCATTCCAGAGCACTTCACCCGTTTTGAAGTCCAGGCAGGCCATGTAGCCACCGCCGTTGCCGCCATTGGCTCCGTAGAGGCCGCCGTCGATGATGAGCATGCCGCCGTGGTGATTCTCCATGTCACCGGAAAACCAGATCTCTTCGGCTTTGAAGCTGCCTTGATCATCCTTGCTAAGCTGTGCCAGTCCTCCACCGGACCCGTAAGCCGAGGCTGCGAAGATCTGACCATTCTGGTAGATCGGCGTGGAACAGTTGATACCTGAGCGATTGGAAGGCTTGTCGTAACGCCAGAGGAGTTTGCCGTTGGAGGCATCAACGCCCGCCAATGTCTTGGATGTGAATTGCACGACCTGACGTTGCCCTTCGAAGTCGATGGCAATGGCCGACGAATAGGCGGCACCGGACTCACCAAAGCGTTGGCCACCACCGCCGCCACCTCCCCGTCGCCTGCGATTCGATGGTGGTGGACCTACTTTGTCTTTTCCGACGATCTTCTCGCGCAGCTCCAAATCGAAGCTCACATCACTGGACTCGGCATCGGCCTGGTGCACTTCCACGGCGATGATGTTCTTTCCCGCCACGAGTTTGTTAGGATTGAGATCATGCACATAGAAGCCGCTCTCGGACGGTGTGGTCGAGCGCGCGAAGGTAGCGTGTTCAACCTTACCATCAGGCATGTTCCCTCGGACGATTTCCTTGCCATTCAGGTAGACCACGGCCCCGTCATCTCTCAGGAGACGAAGGACCAAGGGCTTTAGATTGCTAGGCTCGCTGACTTCAAACTGATGACGAAAGTAGTAGGTGGGATAGTGATCTGGCGCATCACTGATATTTGTGGCTTCATCGCGATCACCGTAGCCCAACTGTGCTGCTCCCTCTTTCCACGCGTCATCTTTGAAGTCCAGCTTCACCCAATCAGCGCCGGGTGAGGCTCCCATATCGGAGTATTTCCAACGAGCGCCTTCAGTGATTACGATGGTAGGCTTAAAGTTAGGATCCGCCTTGGGTTCGGCAGGGGTCTCTTTGGTTGCTTCACCGTTAGTCTGAGGGGCTGGAGTGGGAGTAGCGTTTGCTTCGTTTGGAATGGTGCTCTTCCAGACCACTTTGCCGTTAAGCTTGTTCAGAGCAACCATAGTCGTTTCGGTCCCGCCAGGCGTGCAAACCACATGGTTTCCATCGATCAGGGGAGATTCGTTGAACCGCCAAGTCGGTAAACGTCCGCCAAAGTCCTTGATAAGATTGCGTTTCCAAACCGTAGCGCCGTCACTGACTTTCATACACACCAAATCGCCTCCGTGGCCAAGGACATAGAGGTGCTCTCCATCGACTGTTGGCGTGCAACCTGCACCTTCGATCCCTTGGCGCATGCCGCCTTCCGTGGGATCAGCGATCTTCTTCGACCAAATTTCAGAGCCATCGCTTTCAGAGCGCGCCCATACAAATTCTCCCTCATCTTCGACTTTGCTCATGCCGTAGATTCGGCCACCCGTAATCGCGGGTGCGCTGTAGCCGCCGCCCACATTCGTAACCTTCCACGCCAGTGGCGGCCCGTCTTCTGGCCATTCCTGGAGCAATCCCGTTTCCTTTGACATGCCGTTCCTATCGGGGCCCTGCCATTGGGGCCAATCGAAGGTGGTCGATGATTCTGCAAATACCGGCGCCGGAAGGAGCGTCAACCCAAGGAAAAAGGCGAAACATTTCATGTCCTCAATCATGCGTGTTTACGGATCAAAGTCCGCATAAAAATCGAGCGACGCTCACCAACCCCTAGAATAGCTCACCCAACTGCAAGGCTCCATAGCCGAAATCGGCATCCACTCCGGTCGTACCTAGATCGGCAGCGTGCGTTTCTAGCATGCCAACGGCTTCGGCTCCGGTAGCCGCAATACCCGTTGATAGGAGTGCAGCAACGGCACCAGTGACAAACGGGGCGGCAGCGGACGTGCCTGACATCGTGACGGACGCGGAGTCTTCCCATGCGGCGACGATCTCAACGCCTGGAGCAGCAAGATCGACGGCATCACCGTAGTTCGAAAAGTGAGCGATTTGGCCTTCGGCATCGACCGCACTGACACCGACGACGCCTTCGTAGGCGGCTGGATACGAGGGGGCATTGCTGCCATCGTTTCCGGCGGCAGCAACGACGGCCACGCCACTGTCGATGGCGTAGGCGACGGCCTCCCTTAGCACGGTGCTATCACTGTACCCTCCAACACTCAGATTGATCACGGAGGCTCCGCTATCGACAGTGGTAACAATGCCACTGGCTACGGTGTAGCTATTGCCCAGGCCTTCAGCATCCAAAACGCGGATGCTGAGGATGTCTGAGGCGGGCGCCACCTGAGCGGAAACGGAGGCGACGGCGGTGCCGTGACTGTCATAGTCCGTAACAACGGCATCAGCCCCGCCGACGAGATCCAGTTGGGAAACGGTCATTCCAGCAAAGCTTTCGTGGGCATACATGCCCGTGTCCAGGATCGCGACGAGGACCCCTGCACCCCATTCCGAGTGATCACCGGAGATGCCTAGCCAATCGAGCGCCTTCGTGCCGAAGCCTGTGAGCGATTGGGATTCGGATTCATCTCGCGTTTCGTAGTCAGGATAGTCTGGAGCTTTGACTAGATGGTTGTTCTCGGTTTGATAGGCATCGCCTAACTGATTACGAAAACGGATAGCGTCTTCCTCCGAACCGAATCGGAGGCGAAAGGTTTTCAGGGCTGCCACGGCATCGACGAATTCGCCGCCATTGGCCAGAGCTAGTTGCAAGAGTTCGATGACTTCCTCTTTCGAACCTACCTTGAGAATCAATTCGTCTGGCACGTAGGCGAGGTGTTCGTCTTCTACCGCAACGTCCTCGGTCGGATCGATTTCGGTTGGCGGAGAATCAGCGGTGAAAGGGGCGCTCGCTGCCAATGTCGGATGAACTGGCTGAGGGTTGTTCCGAGACAGCATTGCGACTTCATCCGAAGCTTTGAACATCATGAATGCCACCCAGCCACAGAGGGCAAGCAACCCCACCAAGGCTATCAGTATGAGAATGTGTGAGCGGGAGGGGGATGATTGCATGAGAGGAGTTCTTTTCTTAGTAGTTAAAGCGATTACAAAAGACAGAACTGCCTAACGGATTGATGACAGGTGTTGTCATCTGCTCGTGCTACTTCTACATGCGCAATGCGGTGATGGATTCCGCAACAATTGTTGAGTTCATTCGTCCAAACGAACGCGATAGTAGCGTGCGTTCGCGGCATCAGACGAAATCACTGTGCTGGTTTCGCTAGCGCCAGCAGCAGCGTCGATGGACTCGACGGTGCCCCAGGTAATGAGATCCTCACTCGCCTCAACAGTGTAGTTGTTGCCGGGGTTGCTTGGCCAAGTGAGGTTTAGCTCGTCCGCATTCGTTAGGGCAGCGGTCACTTGGAAGGTCGAGTTGGCGTCGGTTGGTGCCGTGCCTAGTCGAACCTCAAGTCCATCTGATAGACCATCTCCGTCTGTATCGGCTAGATTGGGATTGGTGCTTAAGGCTGCCTCCTGATCATCGGTCAGGCCATCGCCATCAGTATCGATTGGTTGAGGTACTTCACCAAGGGTGAAGCCTGCTGGCGTTCCGCCTACGAGCGCACTCGCACTCCAGTTTGTTGGATCTGACAGGTCTTGCTGAGAATCGAGCACGTCTAACGAGTTCCCCAAGCCATCGGCTTCGCTAGGCCAGTCGGTGTTGTCATTGTAGCTGAAATCGAGAATCGTTCTGCCGTTCGCGTCCAGGATCTCGATGCGTTCGCCATCATTGCTCAGCTTCCCGGTTCCCCATTCAGCAGCGATTGGCAACGCGGGATCGTAGGCAGCGCGGAGGGTTTCAGCACTGGCAGCAAGAATGGTGTAGGCACCCGGCTCGAGAGAAACATTTCCCAATGCTAGGGTTTGGACGGGACGCCCGCCTTGCAGGGTCACGCCATTCAAGGAGATGGCCGTGTCACCGATGTTTTGTAGTTCAATGAACTCATAGGCATCGCCTTGCGGTGGATGATACATGATCTCGGTCACCCGGAGAAAGCGTTGCAGGTCGGACACATTTGCGGGATCGATCACCATGAGATAGTCAAAGCTGACACGGACGGGTTGAGCGGTGTCCGTGCTGGTAAAGAGGCCGCCCATGAGAACTTCGGTTTCAGGCGTAAACGTTTGCGAGTGGACCAGTAGCCACTGGCTGTCCGCAGTCGCTTGCACTTCAAACGAAAGCATCTCACCCGAACGCCGAATACGAAGGACCGCTTCGCCACTCGCATAGCCTTGTGAACCCAGGTTGCTGAAGCTGCTGGTGCCACGTTTCACTGCCAAGGATTTGCCATCCTCCAAGCCGAAGGCGAAACGCTGCGCGCTGCCGTTGTCAATGGTGTTGATCGTCAGACCTGTGTAGAAATCACCCAACTGTACTCCTGATAGTTCAAGCTTGGTTTGGAGAACGAAATCGCCGGTGGTGGGGACAGGACGTTGGATCACGGGATATTCCGACATGGTGTCGTTCAGTCTTCGTGCTGCGGTGCCCGGCAAGGAGAGACTCAGCCAACCGGGGTCTGTTTCGAGTGAATATGAGACGTCGTAAGGCGCATTTCCGAGAGGCGTGGCACGAAGCGCTTCCAGAGCATATGGAAGTCGACTGCCATTGGTGAAACTCACAAAGTCACCTTCTGCGAATACTGAGAATTCCCGAGTGACCACAGCGACCGCTTCCGCAGCATCTGTCACTGATAAAGTGACCGTGTAGAGTCCAGGCTGATCAAACGTGACGCTTGCTTCGGCAGTATCTCCATTGGTCAGATGAGCCTCACTGCTAGGCTCAACGGTCCAGGCAAAGGTGAGTTCCTCTCCATCTGGATCGGCACTATCACTGCCGCTCAATTCTAGACTTTGGGCGAGGGAAATATTTCCGGATTGCGGATTGGAGCCGATCGCCGCGACAGGGGGCGTGTTGCCTGTCTTGGTCACGGTGAACGGGCGGCTTTCCATGAGGGTGCCTTCGCGGGTCACGCCTTCGATCGTGAGGCTGGAATCTCCTTCCGGTAGGACGAGACCTTCGATTGTCCAGCCAGTGCCGCTCGTCCATCGGAACGTGGCTTCAGGATGACCAACTACACGCACCGAGTAGACCGACGTTGGGCTTGTGCCAGTGATGGCATAGCTATTGTTTGAAGTCGTACCCGCACCGTTGTCTCCGGTCGTGATGGCGAAATTCGCGTTGCGGCCATTGCCGATCTCGGAGTTGGTTCTATTGGCTCGATTGTCAATCCAGGACTCGTAGGTGTTTCGGTTCACCACGAACGATGAACTCGAAGCTTCCTCTGCATCGAACCAAGCCGACAGGCGAGGGGAGTCTTCGGCAAACTCATCAGCCAAGCGCGTGAGGTAGTGTTGATAGAGCCGCTCGATGTAAGGCTTGCCAAAGTAGTTGCGAACGCTGGCGAGGTTTCCTATGAATGTTTCGTTAGCGTTGCGGAACGCGAGGTCACTGTCCCACTGAAGGAACATGAAGCGGCCGTCCGTGGGTTTCCGATAGAGGAAGGCATTCTTGCCGCGATTGAGCGTGATACTATCCCAATCGCCGGTGTAACCACGCACCGCGGCATACAAGGCCATTTGATCAGGGTCCATGATGCGGTTGATCTCCTCCTCGGTGAAGTTGTTCTGCGACACCGTTTTGAACATGGAGGTGAGCGCACTGTAGTCGTACTCCGTTTCGCGGGAGCGCTTCATCCATTCGGTGTGATAGCGGATGGCCTCATCCGTGCCTTTGTAGCTAAGATCCGCGTCACGCCCCTGCCTTCCCCAGTCATCGTCAAACCACCATTCGTCATCGATGCGGTAAAGCTCCCCATTGGAGCCATCTGGAAACACGCGATCCAGAAAGTCATTGCCAGGAGGCTCGATCTCTTCACGTAGACCGGCATTGTCATTGTTCACGACGACATTGACATACTCACCTTCATAAACGGGTTGGCCTAGAAGGTAGAGCCAATAGCGGTTGATGCGGTTGTGATAGCGATTGTTGTTCCCGGCCGCGTCGTTGTCCAGAGCCAGCTTACTGCGACCACGGTAGTAGTGATCGCCAGGGAGCTTCCACTTGGCCTTGCTTAGATCAGCGTTGTTCGAGCGAAGAAACGCACTGCCACTCTTTCGAATCTCGCCCGCATAGATGATCTTCTCTTCATTCGAGATGAAGGTCATGTTGTAATAGTGGTTCGACAGGCGCGGGAAATTGAAATCGAATTCGGAGGATTCTCCTTGGTTGGTAGTCATGGCTCGCATGTCATGCTGCGAAACGACGAAACGCAGACTGCGTAAATCGCTACTGGCACTGTTGTTATCCACCACCCACATGCCAGGTTGAGCTTCGCCTCCCGAAGGGAGCTGTGTGGTCTGCCCGTTGGCTCCGACTGCTTGGACAAAGAACTCGGCAATGGAACCAGCCCCTTGATAATCGCTGATCGTCGCGGTGTAGACTCCGTCGCCAGCCACTTCATCGCCATCGGTTCCAGCATCGTTCATGGGGGCGCGGCTCCAAGGGCCATCCCCACTGGTGGTGTCCGCACGGTGGACCGCTTCCACGTGATCTAGAAGCGACCGGCCAGTGACCTCGGCGAGGATCCGGACCGGCGTCGATGCTGAAGGGACGGCGGGCGAATGCCTAACAGTCACCACTTGAGGGGCGGGCCCCGTGGCCAATCGCGAGTTTGCCGCGCCTGGCGTGCCTAACTGTTCTGGGATCGGAACGAGGTAGGTTCCGCCAAAGCTATGGTCCCAAGTTTGGACGATAAATCTTGGTTTCCCGGAAACCCAGCGGGCTTGGAAGGTGAGCGTATAGAGGTTTCCTCGGGCAAGCGCTGGCACGTCGAGTTCAGCCCGGTTTGCCCGGTTGTCTCCACGACCATCAGAGATGAGGTGGAACTCGTTGCCCTGGAAGTGGCTTGCCCAGTGCGTGCCTTGACAAAGCCACCCGGTGGCCCCTGAACCATTGGTGGACAGTCTGTCAGGATTGATCAGTCGATTGGCTGGCGTGTTCTCGATCTGCATGACCAAGTTGCGTAGAACGATGTGGGAGTCACCGACCAAGTGGAGATGAAGTTCCTCGTAGTCCGACGTGCTACCGCGCTGGGCCAGCTGTTCATACGTTCCCTCAATTCGGAAATCGGTGAATTCGCTCTTGGTGGTCTCGTCGCTATCCTGCCATGCCGTGGCGAAGTCGTTGTCCATGTCAGGATGAATCAGTTCCAGGGTGCTACCGGCGCCGTTGACCAGGCGCGGCCAATCACCCCCTAGACGGTAGTCCACTTGGTCGACGAGGTTGCCATTGGCATCTTCGAGTCTCACCAATTCCCCGCGATTGCTTAGTGATCCATCGAAGTCGCCCACGACGTCTTGGCCTTCAAAGCGCGAGGCATCTGCAGCCACGACAAGGTAAGCGCCGGGAGCGAGTGACCTGTTAGGGAAAGAGAAATTGATCCCCTCACTGAAATCCCAACCCGTGAGATCCACGGGTTGGGAGCCGCGATTGTAGAGCTCGATGAACTCCGCATTTCGGCTGTTAGACGGCGGGTCTACCATCAATTCATTGATTACAATCGAGCGATTGACCGACGGGGAGTTTGCCGTTTCGGGCGTGCCATCTGCATCACGATACCATTCGTTGGAGCCATCGGGGAAAGTCTGAAACGAATTGAACCCATCCCGACGATTGAAGTGCTTGCCTTGCAACACGCCCCCAGATTCATCCGTAACAAAGAGAGTGCCATTGCCTTCCAATGGAAACTGCACCGCCACCCGAAGCCATTCCCCGGCCGAGATCTCGCCGCTTAAAGCCACGCTATCGCTGTGGTCGGCCAAACTTGATAGCGCTAGTCCTTCCAGGGAAACACTCGCAGCGCCTTGATTGTAAAACTCCACCCAATCCACGCCTGATTCGTCGAAGTGAACCTCGTTCAAGCGCAAAGACAGCGAGCCGCTGCCCGCACTGGCATTGGCTTCTTTCGGCGTGGGTGTGGTGAAGAGAAACCAACTAGAGCCGCCGACCGGCTTTCGTCCCAATGAACGATTGTCTAGTGGAACGCTTGCTTGGATAGCGCTGACCACATCGCCTTCAGGATTTGAAATGAAGACGACGAGAGGATCCGCTGGTTGAAAACCCGTCCCTGCGAACGGAATTGTTTCCAAGCCGCCTGCGGGAACAATGATAGACGTTCCGATGGTCCACTTGGTGAGACTCGAAGGATCGTCTGTTAGCGTGAAGCCATTGAGATCAATGGGCGCGTCCGTCGGATTGTGAAACTCGATGTAACCAGTATCGTCTAACGTAGGTAGAACTTCGTTGATCACCACGCTTGCTGATTTGGGAACGGCCAAGTTTAGACGCGCCCCGAACACCATGTCAGAGCTGTTTGAGTTGGTCTGGTGAGCCTCTGCCGCCAGCACGTTGCGACCTGCTCGTAGCGCGTTTCCGCCGCCACTCGCCACCGCCAATTCTTCTTCAGCATTGCCGACGGTGCGACCGGCTTCGTCTTTCCAATCAGCATTGGCGTTGACGCCAGCGCCACCCACCGGCTCGCCGTTCAGGTAGAAGAACGCGCCGTCATCAACGATCATATCGATGGTGAAGCTCGCGCTTGAAGGGTCGCCTTCGAGCATGAATTCTTTGCGAAAGTAGTAAGTGATGTGATCTGCATTGTTAGCGCTGTCTAACAAGTCCGTCTGAATACCAGGTCCTGGCAGCGCGGAATTCTCAAAGCCAAACAGACCAGGACCACTCTCCCAATTGCTGTCGTCAAAGTCGGGATCCTGCCAGGCCGTCCCGAGGTCCTGATTCTGGTCCTGGAATTTCCAGTCGTCGCCGTACTGGACGATGGGCACGCCCACGGAGAGATCCACTTCGGGACTGCCCACGGGCTGTTCCGGCTGAGTGATCTCGGGAGTCCCTGGGCTCCCGTTAGGGGTGCTGCTTAGACGCCAATTTCGCCAATTATCCGTACCGGCTTCTAGGTCTAGCATGATGAGAGAATGTCCTGCGCCGTCTGCGCCAACCGGCCAAAGACCACGATCGTTGTAGCGCACCGTTGAAACCACAGTCTTGTTCTTGTCCTTTACGGTAACGCGTTCGCCTGCATCACTCAATTGGCCTTCCCAAGGACCCAGCACTCGGATCGCTGCTGGCAATCCATAGGCTTGGCGAAAGGTGTCAGGATCGACAGAAGCGATGACAATCTGTTCGTAGGCGTGGAGAAAGGCTGCCTGCGCATTGCCCTCATTGAAGCCCGGGAAGTCATAGCTCACACCGTCCGTGAGTTTCCAATGAACGATGTCTTTAGGCGTCGCGGTGATGTTGGTCAGTTCGATGTATTCCGGCTGCTCACCGCTCGGATGATACATGATCTCGCTGATGACAACCTGATCGGCATGGAGCGATGATGCAGCGACTAGGAGAAAGACTAGAGTTCGGAGGAATGAATTCATTTGAGGACGAATAGAATGGGAGCGGTGCTCGCCCCTCATGCGTGGGTCCCGCGCTCTATCCGCAAAGAATTCGCTAAAAACCTATTTGCTGAATTGCTTCAGAACTCGGCGCTAATTCGGAAGTACTGATAGGGGGCTGCCGCTGCGCCACTGACTACCGATGAACTGATATTCTCAGCAGCTGTCCTCGTCAGATCATCAATGACATTCCACGTCTTCAAGTCTCGAGATGCGAGCACTTGATAGGTCAGATCAGTCGATGATGGCCATGAGAAGGACACATCACCATTGCTAGGCTTCACCTCAATCGAAAGGATCCGGAAGATCGATTGTCTGTCGAGTGGATTTAACCCAAGGGTCACTTCCAAACCATCGTTGAGGCCATCGCCATCGGAATCGGCTTTGAGAGGATCGGTGGCGCGTGTGCGTTCTTCTCCATCGGCCAAGCCATCGCCGTCGGTGTCGGCTTTGTTAGGATCTGTGCCGAGGGCAGCTTCCTCGACATCGATGATCCCATCCCCATCTGAATCAGAAGGCGCTGGTGGTTCGAGGAGATGATAACCGCCGGGGCTACCGCCGATCTCTGCACTGCTTTGCCAGCTTTCTGCAAGTGTATAGTCGACTTCGAAGCCACTGATTTCCAATGACTTACCGTTGCCATCAGCTTCCTGCGGCCAGTCGGCACTGTCATTGAACGTCAGGCTTTGAATCGATACTCCGGAAGAATTGAAGGTTTCGATGATGCCGCCTTCATTGGCAAATCCGTCGCCTGTCCATTCGCCCGCGACGGGGACATCGGGACCAAAGGCCGCGCGCATGGTCTCCGCGTTTGCCGCAATGACAGTGTAGGCACCCGGCTCAAGAACGATGTCCTCAAAGGTGAAGCCGACACTGACAGTCACCCCGTTCAGAGAAAGAGATTCCGTGCCCGTGTTGGTAAATTCAATGAACGCATAGTGATCACCTTGTGAGGAATGATACATGATCTCCGATATTCTTAAATGTTTTAGCAAAGCGTCGTTAGGAAGACCTTGCTGAATCCAATCCGTGATCAATTGCTCTGCTGCTAAGTCGCGTTCAGCCGTGGACAATGGGGGCATACGCAAGACACCGTCGCCTTGCAGACGTTTGAGAATCATCGAGTGCTGGGCATCGCCCGGTACCATCCAACGATTCAGTGGATCGCCCCCATCATTCACCAGCATGCCAGAGATGATGTTTGCGGCATCAAGAGGCGTGGTGATCCGAGCGTCCCAATCTCCACGTGACGATCCGTTAGGCTGATGACATTGGGCGCAATTGGTTTGAAGGTAAGAGCGTGCCCGCCATTCGAGTGAGGCCGTTTCATCATCGGCAGCAGCGAGCGCTGGAAGAGCGTGAGGATTCTCACCGATGGCTTGAGAAAAGTAACCAGCCGCCTCCAAATCGCCTAACTGATTTTCCCTATTGAGTTGGTGCGTATTGAAGCTAAGCGCGTAGCCTGCCGGTTGGGTATGACAAGTCATGCACTCCGAGCGGCTCGGATAGCGCCAAGTTTGCACGGGATTGCTGGCTGGAATCATTTCGCTCAGGCCTTCCTCGGGCACCAGATCAGCGTCGCTTTGGTCATCACGCCATTTGTAGGTGAGGCCATAGACTTCGGACTCTGTCTTGACGATGAACCGCGTTTCCAGGCGGCGTCGTGTCGAGGCATCACCGCGCGTGGTGTCGATCTCAAAGTGTTTCACCCAGACCATGCCCGTGGGAAAGGCCCAAGAGTCTTCGGCATGGAAATCTATGGTGTCTGTCGTGTTCTTGATAGAGAACCAACGAGACTTGACGGCATGATCACTCCAGAAGGGGACATTAGGCTCGTAGGCAACAATGCCAGGATTGGGTGTGAGCGTCGCGAGATCCGAGAAGGCTCCGGTCGCGGAAAGCGTGGCGGGTGGCTCGGCACCGGTCGTGCCGCTGCGGGCAAGCCGTTTTACTTGACCGGAAGTGAGATCACACATCAAGGCATCGCCATTGCGTGGGTCGTAGCCGAAGGCGCAAATGTTATTATCCGTAGCCAAGCGTTCTCCTGTCCAGGTGCCATCCGGCTGTTCCGTTAGAGCGGCGATCAGACCGGTGGTGTAGTCGCAGAATAGATACTTGCCAAACAACTCCGGCAAGCGATCGCCGCGATAGACAACGCCTCCCGTGATTGAGTTCCCATGAATGGCTGCGTCATTGCCTTGGCCATTGTTCACGTGATCGTATTCGTAGATGGGATCGTTAGGAGCGAAATTGCGAGGTTCATCGGTGGGCGCGACGGCGGGCCGATGCGAATGAAAGCCTTCACGCCAGCTCCAGCCACCATTGAAGCCATTGGTAATAATGTTCACTTCTTCGTAAGCATCTTGCCCCACATCTGCGGCAAAGAGCCGGCCAGTGAGCGGGTCGAAGCTCATACGCCAAACACAGCGCAAGCCGATGGCATAGAACTCCGTGCGAATCGCTGATTCCGGAAATGAGTAGCCATTGTAACTCACCGCCCCGAAGAGATTTGCTTTGAATCCGGTGTAAGGGTTGTCAGGTGGGATGGTATAACTGCCCTCGTGAACCGCACTATCACCTTTCTCAGAGGTGCTGCTTTCGTCATGCGGGTTGGGAGGAAGTGAGCCTGGTTTCTGATCGACGTCGATGCGCAAGATGCCGCCAAAGAAATCCTTGCCGATTTGTCTGGCATTGTTACCACCATCACGCTGTTGGCCTTCGTCGCCAACCGAAATGTAGAGATACCCATCCGGGCCAAACTCCATGTCGCTGCCGTTGTGGTTGTTGCGCTCGTCCCGCTGCGTGATCAGCGGGAGCTCCGTCGCCGGATCGGCCGTCATGGCTCTATCAAAACTGCCAGGTGTCCCGGTTGCCGTGAACCGGGCGACTCGTTGATGAATGGTGCGACCAATCTCAAAGCTGTAGAAGACAAAGAAGTGCCCGTTCTCATTGTAGTTGGGATGAAAGGTCAGGCTGAGTATCCCGTTGTCGCCATCGACTCGCAAGGGGCGCCCCTCCGCAGAAAGATAAGTATTCAGCGTGATAAACGGCGACGTCGTCATTGTGTCCAAATCGACGCGTTGGATGCCCGTCCGCCGTTCGATGACGAACAAGTGAGCCTTCACTCCGGGAGGAGATGCCACATCAATGGGATTGGAGAACCGAAGGTTGCCCAGGGCATTCTCCGTCGTGAATCCCGTGGCGACCGGGAGTTCGTTCGGTAGATTGAGCGTAGTGTTCGCCTCACGAACCAGCTGCGCAGGCGAAGTCGCGATGAACGTTAGAAGGAGGCAGATGACGAGGCGGAATTTCACATCTTAATGTGCGCTAATGACGCCACAAAGTCCGCAAAGAAAGCGCAATATTTCCTGTGAACGGCCAATCGCACGAAGTGTTGGCGTGGATTCCCGAATCTTTGCGGATGTCCATTATGGATTGCGCATGCTGAGTCGAGCGATCTCTAACCACTTAACATGCACATCCTCCTGGTTGATGACTACGAAAAGACCCGAGAGTATGTTTTCGAACCTCTCAAACGGGCAGGATATTCTGTAGACATGGCAGAAGATGGGGAGGACGGGCTGCAGAAGGGCATGACTATGGACTACGATGTCATCATTCTAGATGTCATGCTTCCGAAAGTTGATGGTGTTGAGGTCTTGAGACAACTGCGAGCGAAAGGCAATGAGACACACATTCTCATCCTCACGGCGCTAACGGCGGTCAACGAACGCGTGGATGGGCTTCGATTCGGGGCGGATGATTACTTGATCAAACCATTCGCTGTTGCCGAACTGCTCGCGAGAGTGGATGCACTCGGTAAGCGACGTGGTTTGCCTAAGGCGAACGTGCTTACCATTGGCGGCCTCGTCATTGATGTATTCGGGCATACCGTCACGTTTGAATCCCGTGAAGTAGCACTTCGCCCGAGAGAGTTTACCTTGTTGACCTGCTTGGCGCGAAGTCAGGGCCAGGTTGTTTCACGTGATGAGATCGAGCGTTATCTCTACGATGGCGCGACCGAGGTGCAGAGCAACTCGGTCGATAGCGCGATCTACCGCCTGCGCAAAGACATCTCGGGTGCGGGCGCCGAGAATTACATCCGAACGATCCACCGGCGGGGCTATGTTCTGAAGGCACCGCTAGAATTGCTTTGTGGTGGGAGCTTGCTTGTTCGTGAGGGTGATCAGTCGTCAGTTGGTTGAATTCCCATGATTCGTCGGGTCACTCACGCATTCAGTGTTCTTCTATTTCTCACCTGCGTCGCCATTGGAATTGGCCAAGAATTAGTCCCATTTGGAATGGTCACCTGCACCGGAAGTGGCATCGCAATTGATTCTGAGTTTCCCCACCTTGGCGGGAAAGAGGAGACAGCGACTCATGCGCAGGACTCTGAACGAGTCCGCAAAGATATCCTGGGATCAATTTAGTCTAGAACAGCGCACTACCATCTCAGTTAGGAGACCAAGCTGTTCAACAGGATGGAGTCTTCAGTCATGATGATGAGTTTCTAAACCACTCGGTTCTATAAAAACCTAGCCGTTAATATTGTCGCGGAAGGATCAGGACGAAATAGGTCGAAAGTGTTGCGGACTCCTTGCTGCTCTCACGCATGACACCGTGTGGGCTTCCGAAGTTCGGCGAGCTTAAGAAATCGTCGCCTAACCACTGTGCTGCTTCCCTCTCCGATCGTGCAGGTCGTCAACTTAAATCGCTAAAAAAATAATTAAATATGACCGAGTTATGATCGCGCCGTCACAAATCGTGGCAGGCTTAAGCTTGCGTGTTTGGTGCCTAACGAGTTCGGCAGTTCTCTTCTTCGTTTTTCAAGCTTCGGGTCAGTTGCTAGACCAGCGCTCTCAGAAGGACATGGAAGCGTTGCTTGCCGAGATTCATGCACGAGTCAATGACGACAACGGCTTCTTCGGTGACTCAAAGCTCCGAGCTTACCGCGAGAGGGTCAGTGAGTTAGACATACGAAAAGAGCCGGGGCCATACTTACAGGCCACGACGTATCTAGGTAGTGCCATGGTTGATCAGGGACACCTTGAGGAAGGCATCAAGACCCTCACGACGGCCTATCAACTCGTGGGGCAACTTAGTGGTCCGGATTCGATGCGTGGCGAGGTGATCGCTGAACTTGGCAATGCCTATCTGCGCCTTGCCGAAAGCGAGAACTGTTGTGCTTTTCACTCGCCAGAAAGCTGCATCGTTCCGCTGCTAGGCGCGGCCATTCACAAGGAGCGGCGAGGGTCTGAATCTGCGATCAAGTACTTCAAGGAGGTCATTCAGCTGAAAGAGATCGATCCGTATCTTCGGATGAAATGCGTGTGGCTGATGAACATCGCCTACATGACGCTTGGTGAGTATCCACAGAACATCCCAAAGGGGATGGGCATCCCTCCGAGTGCGTTCAGTTCCAGGATTCGATTTCCAAAGTTCCCCAACATTGCTGGAGCGCTGGGCATCGATCAATTCAATCTCGCTGGGGGTGCCGTGTTGGACGACTTCGACGGTGATCATGACCTCGATCTCATCACGTCCTGCTGGGACACTTCTGCTCCCATGAGTTTCCACGAGAACCTTGGGAACGGTTCGTTCAAAGACCGATCTGAGGAGGCGGGCTTGCTGCCCATGTTGGGTGGTCTGAACATCGTTCAAGCAGACTATGACAATGACGGTGATCTCGATCTCTATGTTCTGCGAGGTGCTTGGATGAGGGCCAAGGGCGTACACCCAAACTCACTGCTTCAGAATCAAGGCGACGGGACGTTTATCGATCGCACTTTCGAGTCAGGACTTGGCAATACCCATCGCCCAACACAAACGGCAGCGTGGGCTGACTATGACAACGATGGAGATCTCGATCTGTACGTGGGCAATGAATCCCATCCGACGTTCGCAGCACCTTGTCAGTTGTTTCAGAATCGAGGCGACGGCACCTTTGTTGATGTCGCGTCTCAAGCGGGTGTGACCAATGATCGCTTCACGAAAGGCGTTGTTTGGGGAGACATCGATGGGGATCGGTTTCCCGACATTGTGGTGTCCAACCTCGGTGAGAAGAATCGCCTCTACCGGAACCAAGCCGACGGCACGTTCAAGGACATCGCGGCGGAAGCAGGCGTCGAGCTTCCACTGGCAAGCTTCCCTGCGTGGACATGGGACTTTGATAACGACGGCAATCTAGACGTCTTCATCTCTTCTTACGGAGCTGAGGTAGGCGACTTCGTGCTGCACTACATTGGCCAGCCTATCAAGAAGGAGAAGCCGGGCCACTATACCGGAAATGGGCAAGGAAAGTTTACCAACGTTGCCAAAGCGCACGGCCTGGAACTCCCGATGCTTCCGATGGGAGCGAACTACGGTGATTTGAACAATGATGGCTTCCTGGATTTCTATTTGGGAACGGGCGAGCCCAGTATTTCTGTCATTCTTCCTAACGCGATGTTTCTCAACAAACGCGGGCAGGGATTCATCGACGTGACCATGTCCGGAGGATTTGGCCATTTGCAGAAAGGTCACGCGATTGCCTTCGCTGATTTCGACGAAGATGGAGACCAAGACATCTTCGAACAAATGGGCGGCGCGAAGCCAGTTGATAAGTATCGGGACGCATTCTATCAGAATCCAGGATTCGGAAATCAATGGCTCAAAGTAAAACTTGTAGGAAAGACTAGCAACCGCTCAGGAATTGGCGCCCGTATCCATGCCCTTATCAAGGAGGGAGCGAAGTGGAGATCCATCTATCGCCACGTAGGGAGCGGCGCCAGCTTTGGAGCCAATCCGCTTCGGCAGCACATTGGCACTGGCAAAGCCACTGAGATCTTTCGGCTTGAAGTGTTCTGGCCAACGTCGAACACGACGCAGGTCTTTGAGAACGTAAGCGTAGGCCAGTTCATCGAGGTTACCGAAGGTGACTCATCTTTCAAAGTCATTCGGTCCCACAAGTCATGAACCGCCAATCCGTTCTTCCATTCGCTTGTGGTGTCGCGATCGCCGTCGTTTCGATGGTTGGTTGGCAGGCACGATCACCTCAACCCAAAGAACCATCGACCCCTGTGGCATCAGCACCGATCGAAGATCGTGCACCGGCGCCAAGTGTCGCACCTGCACCGAAAGTTCCTGATAGCTGGCTCGAAAGAGCGCAACGCATCACCATGCCCGGGCGACGCGAGTATGCGCTTCCGTTAAATAATCCTGACACTGTCCCTGCCAATAGCGCGACTCACATGGAAGCCAATGATCTGGTTGTTGGAATCACCCACCATGGACATTCGCGGGCGTACCCATGGTGGATCTTGAGCAACTTCCACGTGGTCAATGACACCATCGTCACCAACACCGAGGGTAAAGTGCCAGTCTACATCGGGCTGTGCGAGCAATGTAGCGGCGCGGCAGCGTTTGATCCCATGATTGAGGAACTGCCGGATCGGCCCTTGATCTTTCAGGTCTCAGGAATCGCAGCGGGCACCATTGAGATCTCCGATGTGCAAACCGTCAGTCAATGGCATCCGTTCTCGGGAGAAGCCGTGTCAGGGCCTTTAAAAGGACGCCAATTGAAACCAATCCCTTATGTCATGGAGCGTTGGGATGTGTGGAAAGAGAAGCATCCAGACTCTGACGTTGTGCTCGGCAGTTTGCAGATGCGCCGACGGCCTCACGGAATGTCCCACGGTGCGCTCATCGGGCATCCGTATCTCCCTGACTTCTTCGCCAAGGTTTCCAACCTGAATGATAGCCGCTTGCCAAGAAGTGAACTCGTCTATGGAATGAAAGTGGGCGAAGAAGGGGCACCCATAGCCGTGCGATTGCGCGATCTGAAGAAGAACGGATTCCTCGAACTCGAACACAAGGGCACGCCTATTCTATTAAAGTTGGTTGGCGAGTTCGCCGTAAGAGCATTCATTCGCGAACACGAAGGAAGCACCCTGAATTTCCAGCCAGACTCTGACAATGCCCTGTTTCTGCGAGACCAGTCCGGAAGTGTCTGGAATGAACTCGGAGAAGCCATCGGAGGCAGGGAAGCTCTGAAGAAGACTCGCCTTAGATTGGCCAGAGGCTATCTAACGGAATGGTATGAATGGGTTAGCAATGCACCTCAGAGTGATCTACACAATCCTGTTGGCAAGCCGAACGTTCCGTTGCCCAATATCACGATTAGTGACGAGAAGGGAAGGGCGTTCCCCCTCAGTAGCCTGAAAGGCGGTCACACCGTCCTCATCTTCGGCTGTGCCACATCACCTCTTCTCGAAGCAAACAAGGCGGAATTGGAAGCGCTCTATCGTGACTACCAGTCGAAAGGCGTGAAGTTCTACTTCGTCTACAAGACCTTAGCCAACCCAGGTCTTGGGGGCTTCGTTTCACCCTACATGATGAAAGAGCGTCTTGTTCAAGTGCGTCAAGCTAGATTGGGATTGGGCACGAGCATTCCATGGCTATGCGACACATTTGGCAATGAGTTTTTGAGCGCCGTTTCAGCCAAAGCGAACACGGAACTGATAGTGGATCCGTCAGGAAAGATCATCCAGGCTCGTGACTGGGTGGATGTCGGGGCTCTGCGTTCAGATCTAGCAACGTTTGTGGGTTCGGTAGAGAATTCCATCAATCCGGCGGCGTTGAGTTTGAAGGGCCAGCGCCCTCCGCCTTCTGCGAGAAGACATGTTCTCCCGGTACTCGAAGTGCCCCATGGACTAACGCCTGTCATGATAGCTCCTCAGAGAAGTGATCGTCCTTACATCGCCAAACTACGTGCGGAAGCTGATCGCAACTTGATTAAAGACGGAAAGGGTAAGCTCTATTTGGGATTCCATTTAGATCCAATCTATGCCGGTTACTGGAACAACGAGCGAAGCCCACTTCGTGTTGATGTGCGAGGCAACCATGGAGAGATCGCAACCCCTTCTACGATCACTGCCACCAAAGGCGATCAACCGAAGGACATTGATCCCCGCGAGTTTCTGATCGATATCGAAGGCGTCGCTGCCGAGACGGAGCTTCAAGTGAAGGTGAACTATGTCGTATGCAACGATACGGTCCCATTTGAGGAAGATGTCACGCAGACTTACCTCGTTCGCTTAGCACCAGACCCATTTGAGAACCCACGCACGGTTCGTCTGGCGCCGCAGTACCGTCAGGGTGATATCGTCTTGAAGTTTCTGGAGAACGATAAAGACAACAGTGGTGATCTCTCTGGAGAAGAGATTCCATCAGGTCTCAGCGGCGCTGATGGAAATAAGGATGGTCGGGTGGATGCGGGGGAAATGAAGCAGGTTGAAGCGCAACTGCTGAAGCAACAGGACTATCGATGGTAACCTTTAGACTCACAGTGGCATTATTCTAATCAAGGACTAGCACAAGATGAAAACGAACTTTCGTAAGCAGATCTGGACAAGTTTCGCTCTGCTCTCCTCAAGCATAGCTCTGCTTTCTGCTGAGCAGGCTGGTCTGTTTAAATACACTTTGAATGAAGGCAAAGTGACGATCTCAGATTATCCAGAAGATGCGGTAGGTGACGTGGTGATTCCTGCCAAAATCGATGATAAACCGGTCACTGCCATTGCTAATGACGCGTTCTCCGGTTGCGTCGGCCTTACGAGCATCACCATCCCAAAGGGCGTTACCGCGATCGGTGCAAGCGCTTTTTATGACTGCAGCAATGTGACGAGTATCACTATACCTAACAGCGTTGCTACCATAGAATTCAGCTCCTTCTCCGATTGCAGTAGCCTGACGAGTGTCACCTTCCCAAAGAGTGTTACCTCAATCGGATGGTATGCATTCTCTGGCTGTAGTGGTCTGACGAGCGTCACCATTCCAGAAGGCGTCACCACGATTGGCTTTAGTGCCTTCTCCGGTTGCAGTAGCCTTACGAGTGTTGCGATACCTAAAAGTGTTACCACGATCGACTGGCTAGCGTTTGAGGGGTGCGCGAAGCTCAAGACTGCAGTTTTCAGTGGGGATGCTCCCGCTGAGTTCGATAAGATCGTATTCTCGGAAGCCTCTGCAGAACTCACCATCCACTACTTTGGCAGCAGCAAGGGATTCACCTCGCCAACCTGGAAAGGCTTCTCGACCAAGGAGATGAACCAGCGGTAAAGCAAATACGGCGAAGCTTGCTTTACCGAATAAAAGTCAAAGGGGAGGCGGCAGCGCGAAACTGCCACCTCCGCAAAAGTTCTTTCGAGCTTACTCTGCTTCTGGGCGGGTAGGACGGCGCCGCTCGGAGCGCTCGCCGCCGTCGTTGCCGCCGCCACGACGGCCACCGAAGGCAGGAGCGAGTTCATCCTTACTCAGCTTGCCGTCGTTGTCCTTATCAAGCGTCAGAAGCGCGGCACCGAAGGCAGGAGCGAGTTCATCCTTACTCAGCTTGCCGTCGTTGTCCTTATCAAGCGTCAGAAGCGCGGCAGAAGCATTCTTGATTTCTTCGGCGCTGAGTTCGCCATTGGAATCTTTGTCGAGAGCTTTGTAGACAGGCAAGCGGCTGAGGAAGTCGCCACCGCCGCGTCCACCACGGCGATTGCGGTTCTCATCTTGTGCGATGGCGAACCATGCGGAAGAGGCGAGAAGAGCGGCGACAAGAGTAAAGATAGTTGTTCTCATTTAGTGTGTTAGTTTGGGTTTCGTGCGTTTTAACGTTGGTAATGCGAAGTTAGTCTCTAACCGTGCGGTAGTAGCCAGCGGGCAAGTCTTGCCTTGATTCATCATCGTCTTGGAATGTGCCAGACGTCTCGCCGATGCGTTGCCAGTCGATCAGATCAGTGGAGAACTCGATGCCAGCGGTCTCGCCTTCTGGAATGTCGAGAAGCACACCGCCGTCGGCGGTGAATTCGATCGTTGCGATTGGCGCTAGCGGCATTGGTTCCACCGGTCCGGTTGCTGGAGCTGGTATGGCAGAGCCACTTGCAAGCGCAAGCACGTCAGTCTCTGATAGTGCGATTGACCAGACAGCGACGTCATCGATGTCACCTTCAAAGTAATTGCCCTCGACATCGAAGATGCCAGCTCCACCGATGTTGAAGAAGAAGGCCGATTCAGCAGCGGGAAGATTAGATGGTCCCGTGCCGAGAGCTTCGCCATTCAGATACACCGTCCGGCCCTGGGCATTCGAAGTGATGACAACGTGAGTCCAGTCAGGTGCCGCAGTGAAAGGAACGTTGATAGCACCGCCAGTGGGCACCCAATGTTGCATCGTTTGGTCATCGATGAGACCAAACTCCACGGAATCATTCTGGCCAAAGAGTCCGGTGCGTGCGGCTTGCGCCGCATCGAAGCGAATCCATGCGGACATGGTGTATTCAGTGAGACCGTTGAAAAGCGAGGCTTCCGTGGTGACAGAATCATCGACACCATCAAAACGGAGAGCGGCATCATTTGCCCTGCCACTATGCCCAAGAACAAATTCAGCGCCGCCGTTCACGGTTCCGGCATTTGCCCCTAGGGAGAGGTCTACTGTGGTCGTGGAACGATCATCGAATGTCCAATAGCCAATGGCTCCAGGAATCACTGATGGCGTGCTTGGCGCAACGAGCCCTAACAGCTCGACTTCCGCGACCTGCATGCTGTTTGTGTTCGCGGCGTCCTTGAGCGTTGGGAACGTGAGACGATAGTCGGTGTAAGCGATGTTGTTAGGAAACGAGATCGCTTGGAAAGCGCTTGTCTCAAGATCCAGGAGATTCTCATTGCCTTCATTGCGTGCGTCGGGAAGGGCAAGGTTGCCTTCAGCAATGAGCGTGAACTCTCCGTCTGGCCCCGTCGTGGAACCTTCAAGCACATAGCTGGCAGGATCACGCTTCGGGACATCGTTCGCGGTGAAGATTCGCATTCCTGAAATGACGGTCGCTCCAGTTTGCGGGCTGACAATGAAGCCGGAACCCAGATCGAGGAAATTGAGATACTTCTGAACGATATCGTCGATCACATGCTCAACGACTTCACCTGCCGGAGGTGGGCCAGCGTCACCGTCGTCGTCATTCGAGCCATCAACTCTAACCAAAGCATCACCAGGGGAGGTGATGTCGGTGAGGCCTACCAATTCACCTAACAACTCTACTTCTGCGATCTGCATGCTGTTGGTGTTCGCGGCATCCTTGAGAGTAGGAAAGGTCAGCTGATAGGCCGTGAACGCCTGGGTGTTCTCAAAGAACACCGTTTGCTGAGGACTGTCAGCCGTGAGTGCTGCTTCGGAATCGGTGTTGCGATCGTCAGGAAGCGCCAGCTCACCTTCGGCAATCAGGGTGAAGATGCCTTCGGCACCGCCGACCGAGCCAAACAGTTGAAAGCTAGCGGGATCACGTTCAGGCACATCGTTGGCGGTGAAGAATCGCACGCCTTCGAGAACCGTAGGGCCAGCACTTGGCACGACAATGAAGCCAGAACCAAGATCGAGGAAGTTGAGATACTTTTGTCCGATGTCGTCGATGACATGCTCGACCACTTCTCCTGCTGGAGGTGGGCCCGCATCGGCATCGCCGTCATTCATGCCATTGACTATCAAGACAGTATCGCCAGGACTCGTGATGTCTGCTAGTGTTGGTTCCATCGGGCCCGGGTTTTCGCCAGGCTCGGCACCGGGAGTGCCTCCGCTGGTGGTGGAAGCTACCCAATTAGTGGCATCATTCGAATCGGCATCGATGGCCAGATTACTAAGGACGAGCGAGTTGCCGTCACCATCGGCCTCCGTTGGCCAAGGAGTCTTGTCGTTGTATCGGAAGGTCTGGATCACTGTACCATCCGCCGCCCGCAGATTCAGACGATCCCCTGAATTCGCCAAGCGCCCTTGGTAGACTCCAGCAATGGTTGCTGTATCGCCATAGCGACTGACAAAGGCGTCACGATTGGCAACTAAGACCACGCGGGCCTGCGGCTCTAGCGAGAGCGCCTCTTCAAACGGAAACTGAATCCCATTGTCAAAGGCAGCGCCGAAGAGATCGATGGGTTGAGAGCCGCGATTGAGCAACTCGATGTATTCGAACTCATCATCCATTGAGAAACCTGCCGCAATTTCCTCTTCAGTCGGATTGCTAGGATGATACATGATCTCGGAGATCACGAGATCAGCGGCACTTGCAGGCACCTGACCGCTGACATACGCCACCGTGGCCGGGGCGCTCCACTCTTGATCCGGACCATCCGCAAGTGGCTGGTAGTTGGGCAAATGCTCGCGGATCGTGAGAATCGCTGATTCGGCCAGCGTGAATGGGCCGCTGTAGGCCACCGCAGCCGCGCTCACCCCGCCACCAGAAACCCGTGGGTCCGTGCCGTCCGTGGTGTAGTAGACGGTGCCCTGTCGATGGCCTGTTAGCGTGATCATTTCGCCGGATGCCAAAGCTCCTGCTGCCGGAGAGGCGTTAGGGCGTGCCACAAGTTCGTTGTCGATCCAGGCCGAACGGGTCGCTAGCCAATCCTTCAAGTGATCCACTTCGCCCTGCCAACCACCGTATTCGGGTGGCACTTCATCCCAACGTTCCTCGTTGCGCGCTTGAGCTTCGCGCACTTCCTCGGCCATGCTATCAATAAGCGCATTGATATGTTCCGTGCCAAACTCGCCGTCGCGTAGTTCATTCCAGCGATCACAGTAAGCTTGCTGGAAATCACGGTCGGCAAAGAGGCTGCCCCACCAGCGTTGCGTGCCATTGCCAAAGAAATCCGTGCCACGATCACCACTGATCCCACGCCATGTTTCGGGTTCGCTCGGACGCGGTGGACGACCAAAGCGATCCCGAGAGCCGGACGAAATGTTAAAATCCCAGATAGGCCCTGCGGCTACTTTGCCATCGCGATCCTTATGAAAGAAGGAACTCAGACGTAGCGCATCCACGTTCAGCATGAGCATGTTGAGCATGTGCACATCGATCCACGACTCGACATCAATGAACGCCGGGTAACCCGTTTCGGGATCGGTCGAGCCGAACGAAGCGCCCATGTCATTGAGATACCCTTGCAGATAGCTCTGCTGTGCTGACGTGAGTTCGTCCGCATCAGGCTCAGCGATCTGCAGGCGTTGACTGCCACCCGTGATCTGGGTGTCATTGGCACCTCCACGGTCGACTTTGAAGATGTAACCGCCGGTGACTTCTGGTGATGCATTAGTGTCAGGAGTGAGTTCCTCGATGTCGACCCGATCAGCATCGCGTTTGATGCTCTCCATGAAACTGAAGAGGCCAATGTAGTCATTCTCAGTCACCGCACCGCTACTGCTGGTGTTCAGATAGACCTCACAGAAGCGCGTGCGTGGTGCATACTGCCCAATCTGGTTGCTGAGTTCGTAGACAAATTCATTGCGTAAGAGCGCACGGTCTTCCTCATAGCGGCCGCTTAGTATCCAATCCGATTCAGCAGGCAGTCCTAGCGGTTTTACCACTTTGTCATCCCCATTCTCGTCTTGGAACTCGATGCGATAGGAGGGCTTTGGAAATCGAGCTGTAGAGGAACCGCGAACGCGGATGTGGCCGCGACTTGTGACCGAGAAATTGCTAGTAGAGACGCTGGTGCGTTCACCTTCGGCATTTGGCTCGATCACGCAGATGACCATTTCCACAAACTCAGCAGTGCCTCGACGCGGTGCTGTTGGTGTTGATGGCGCATCGACAATGACGATGGGCAAATTGCTATCCGTGTTTGCGAGTTCAGTAGACACTTGGAAATACACTTCCTGATGAACGGGGCCACCCGTGATCGAGGCAGTGAGCACGGTCGTTGCAGTGAGATTGATCGGTGCGTTATAAGTCGTTGCATTGCCACCTGAAGGTGCGTTGCCGTCTGTGCTGTAGCGGATCGGTGTTCCAGAGCGACTCGATAGCTCGACCTGTAGTGTTCCTGTGAAGGCCTTGCCACTCACAGAGAACACTACTTCTTCGGCCACCGTGCCGCTCTGGTTTACTTCGCCTGGGGAGGGAGTGGCGAAGAAATGGGTCACCCAATCACCGCCCACATTCTGAACGCCATAGCTTTGGCCTTCATCAAGTTGCGGGATTTCCGGAGTGTATGCGTCAGTGATCGATGTCTTGTCAGGGGCAACCAGCGCAAGGTATTCGCCACCATTCTTCAGCTTGAAGCTCGTATGAATCTCGCCAGCCGGGTCTCGGAGATCATCTCCTGAGGCAAAGATCACAAGATAGCCGTCCGCAGCAACCTCCACTTCAGGGAGTTCCCATTTGCTCAAGTCCTCGGGATCATCCGTTAGGAAATAGCCCGCGAGATTCACGGTATCCGCACCGTCATTGTGGAGTTCGAACCAGTCTGGCGAGGAGCCGTCAGCGGCGAAGAGAGTATCCACGTTGTTCGTCATCACTTCGGAGATGAGGACATCTGCTGAAAGCGAGTTGATGAGAGCGAAGAGGCTTGTGAAGCCTGCGAGGAGAAGAGAGGGAGATCGCATGAGGATGGTTCAGCGGGTTGTGTTGGGTTCAATTGCTGCACGCGCACATGCGCAGAGAGCCGTTCACGTCCGCAACAGTTTCTTAAGATTGTTACAGGAGCTTCATCGATTGGTCCCCGGCGGAAGGACCACGCGCGGTCGCTCGGAGGCATCGGCAGAGCCACGTCCTCGTCGGCCTCTAGAGTCGCTGCGCCCTTGCGTGCGGGCACCTCCCTGAGTCTGTGTTGCATTGCCGACGCCTTGACTACTGCGTGCGGCAGGTGTGGTGCCGGCAGAGCTCCGTCCACGCTGTCCCATGGCGCTTGTCTGGGGTGTTGCTGTGGTTGGATTCGCAGCAGGTCTTGTTGTCGGTCTTGCCTGCTGCTGTGTTGTTCGTCGCGATGCTGGCCTGGCTGCCAAGGCCTTCAGATCATACTTGATTGTCGCCCCTTTCATAACGTCGCCAATCATCTTGCCTACGGTCACTTCGACTTGGCTAGGGTCGCGGTGTGCTTTCACTCGCACAATGGTTAGTCCATGACGAGACGGCGTGTCCTCGGTCAAGCTGTGATAGCGCACGGCTCCCTTAACGGGATCTTTCGCCTTGGGCGGACTCGTATTCTCGACGTGGACTATGTACTTGGCGCTGACCCGAGTGACACTTCGTAGGACGAAGCCTTTGGCCCAAGATTCCACATCCTCGCTGGGTTCGCCAACGATCGCCACTTCTGAGAGGAAGGGATTCTTCTTCCAAATGACCTCATAGCGGCTTGGATCGAACTTCTTGGGTGGGAAGTCGGTTTCTTGATCGACGCCGTCGTCTTGAGCGAAAGCTCTCGCTGTAAAGAGAACTGCGAGTAGTGGGCAGATCGCCCATTGGGAACCAGCGCCCATCCTCGAGTGCCTATTCATCGAAGAAGTGGGTCTGGCATTGCATCGTAGGCGGCTTGCAATTTCCGATAAAATGCTTCGTATCGGACGACAAGTTGCTTCTGCCGAACGATCTTCGCGCGGAGTGATTTCTGACCTTTCGCTTTGTGATATGCTTCCTCCATCTTGAGCAGGGTTTCTCGAGCGTCCCGCCAGGCGTCTTTAGCTTTAACGCGACGTTCGTTTGCTAGTCGGTAGTCCTCATGGGATTTCTCTACGGCGGCGACTTCCGCTTCGTCGCGCTGGTTCAGGGCGGAGGCAATTCGATCCTGGACAGCTCGTTTCCGGGTGGAAGAAAGATATGGCTGACGCTTGCCGGCTCGAAAGTCTCTTGCCTCTTCAGGATCGAACATCAATTTCGATTGTAGATTGGGCGATAGATCCTCACCGGCGATATCGGTTACGCCACCTCTGTGCATCACGGTGATGCCACCAGCATTGGCTGCTTTGAGTTCGACTTCCGTGTAGGTAGCCGATCTTGTCTTTAGCTTCTGCCAGTAGGTGTAAAGCATTGAGCCTCTGGCGACCAATCGATCCTCTAGAAGTTTCCAGTCGATTTCTTCTGCGGCTGTTTCATTGGTCTGAGAATCTAAAAGTAGGGTGGGCAGTTCCGCGTTCAAGGGACCGTTGGTTCGTAGAACATCGGCATGCAAAGAGGCAGAAGTCAGAGTGACGGAGATTGTGATGAGGCAAGAGAGTAAGGGCAGTTTCATAGTTATTGAATGGCTTAAACCGTGAGTGCCAGTTGGCCTCGCACTGTCATGCGAGGAACCGGCGATTGTTCCGCAATAATTTTGAAAGAGAGTTCAGTTGTCCGTGATTACGGCGTTTGAAGTTATTGCTTGCGGACTCTTGTTGGAATCAACGCACTTGAGAATGGCTAGATAGCCTTAGACAACCTTGCCAGGATACTGATCGGGAGACTCAGGATTGCGGGTAAAAGCGCCTCAACATCTCTTCCTCATGTGTTTGCCCATCCAGCCAATCCCAAATGCCATCAAACAAGCAAGGTCTTGGGTATACTGAAATCCCCACAAACTTCGGGCGCATGAACCGGAAATCAATACTCCTACCAATTGGTTTTATGAACCTTAAAGTAATCTCCCTTTTTCTCGTTTCCTGCCTCACCGCTGCGGCGAATCCGCGTGTGGCTAACACAACCATTGTCATGCCCGCCTCCCCGCCGGTCTCGACTATTGAGTTGGAGAACGCCTTTCCTGGACTAACCTTCTCGTCGCCAGTCTGCATGCGTAGCCCTGCCCACGAGACGCAGCGGTTGTTCGTTTGTGAAAAGGGTGGCGACCTTGAACTGATACCAGACGTCACTGCGGCCACGCTGGCCAAGACAGTCTTCCTCGACGTCGACCAGGTCTTGAGCAGCCGCGGCGAGTCGATCCGCTCCAATAGCGAGATGGGTCTCCTGGGCCTTGCCTTTCACCCTGACTACGTGACTAACGGATTCTTCTTCACCGTCTACAACGTCTCTGCTGGCGGGCAGTCACTCCAGCGTATCTCTCGCTGGCACGACCCCAACATAACGGACACCGTAGCCGACCCGAACTCCGAGGAGATCCTCATCGAGATGCGCAACGACGCAGGCAACCATAACGGTGGCGACCTGCACTTCGGCCCGGACGGCTACCTCTACGCAAGCTGGGGCGACGAGGGGAATCAGAATGATTCGCTGAACAACAGTCAGTTCATCGACAAGGATTTCTGGGCGTCGATCACTCGCATCGACGTCGACCTCGAACCGGAGGACTACACGGTGGCGGATGGAACCGGCAGCGACGATGCTAACGTACGCCCCAACGACCACGCCGCGGTCAAACTCCACGGTGGGAACCCGCTCTACGAGGTGCCCGCAGACAACCCGTGGGTCGGCGCGACGTCCTTCAATGGAGTAAGTGTAACCGCCACTGACGTGCGCACCGAGATCTTCGCCGTCGGATTCCGCAACCCATGGCGGTTTAGCTTTGATAGTGGGACTGGTGAATTGTGGGTCG
>Ga0222717_10000514_pt1 | contig 33269 bp, 53 predicted proteins | sample C33_18DmetaG_FD_165053 | JGI IMG/M metagenome (GOLD analysis project Ga0222717, IMG submission 165053) | Estuarine water microbial communities from San Francisco Bay, California, United States - C33_18D | ecosystem: Environmental > Aquatic > Marine > Unclassified | place: USA: California... | reverse complement strand
TAGCAGGAATTTTTAATGGAACCCCTTGGACTAATCAATATATATTAGCACCAACAGGAGGTTTCGATGCCTCTGCGACCTTTGAATTTATAATACAACAACAAATCCCTGATATTAAAATTTTAGATTTCTTAACAGGTATATTTAAGATGTTTAATCTAACTGCTTATTATGTTAGTAATGCTCAAGACCCTGACTATGGTAAAATAAAAGTCCAAAGATTATCAGAGTTTTATGCAGATGGAACTACTTATGATATAAGCGAATATGTAAACACTAATAAAAGCCAAGTAAACGTAGCTTTGCCATATAAAGAAATAGATTTTGGTTATGAGGGAACAGGAACTTTACTTGCTTTACAATACGAACAATTAATCGGTAAAAAATGGGGAGCAGAATCATTTATAGGAAATGAAGCAATAGGAAATAATTTTACTGGCCCTAACCCTACTTATAAAGTTGCTATACCTTTTGAGCATATGCAGTTTGAAAGATTAATAGATGTAGCATCAAATGTTTCATTTCCGAATAACAGAACTACAATACAATATGGTTATTTTGTTGATGATAATCAAGATGCTTATATAGGCAAACCTTTATTATTTTATCCTATACAAAAAACAGGTAGCGGAACAACCTCAATAGGATTTTTAAATAATTTATCAGGCAATTCAGGATCTGTAAGTGAATTAGATACTTATTTTATTCCAAGCAATAGTTTAAGCACATCATCATCAGTAAGCAAGATTAATATTAATTTCTTTCCTGAATCAAACGAATACGGCTCTCAATCAAATCCAGTAGATGATGATTTTACAGACACATTATTTGAGAAAAATTATTTTAATTATATACAAGACATTTTTAATGGTAAAAGAAGATTAATAAAAATAGATGCAAATCTTCCTTTAAATATTATTAAAAATATTAAAATGAACGACAAGGTTACTATTAATAATCAAGATTATACTTTAAATACTTTACAAACAAATCTTATAACTGGTAAAAGCAGTTTAGAAATATTAAATGAATTAGAGGCAGATAGTTTTACTTTAACATTATATTATAGCTTAAATGGAACGCCTTGCCCAACTAATTCAAATAGAACATTAGTTACTGTATATTCAGATTCAGCTTCAATAACCTTTGGCTCTCAAAATGGCACTCAAACGATAGGCAAATTATATGCTAATAAAGAATTAACCATCTATGCACCTACAGGTAGATATGGATATGGAGGAACAGGAAGTAAATATGATTATTGGAATAAAATAAATTATACTCCAACTGCACCATCTTTATTATTAGAGGGTTGGTGGCAATCAGAGTTTGAAAATGGAACAGGTGAGTGGCCTAAACAATGTAGTGGTTCTTAAAATAAAATTATGATAAAACAAATTATTAGTTTATTGAAATACGTAGATAACGAAACTGAAAACATAAAAATTGCTAAAGGCAAAAACAAACTTGCAACAACTTGGAAAGAGGCTTACAAACAAATTAAAGAAGGTATATAATGAAAATAAAAGCGATACAAATAAGTGCTGAAACTAAAGAGGCTCAAAAAAGGCTTGAAGCTATTAATCTTACTTTAGAACAACAAGAGGATTTACTTAATGATATTCAAAGAGAAATTGAAAATATAGAAGATTTAAGGGATAAAACTGACCCTAAAGATTTAAATAGAATAAAAGAATATAATGAAGAAATAAAAAAACAAGAGAAATTCCTAAAAAGAACTAAAACAAGAATAAAAGAACAAAGACAAGCAAGAACTAAAGAAAATAAAGCAGTTAAAGAAAGCATTAAAGAACAAAGAGATTATGGAGGAGTTTTAGGAATTATAGATAAACAAACTGGCGGTCTTATTAGTTCTTTTCAAGGCTTTGCTACAAGTATAGGAGGAGCAACAAAAGGTTTAAAAGCTATGAGAATTGCTTTTCTTGCAACAGGAATTGGTGCTTTTGTTATTGCTATTACATCATTAGTTGCAGCATTTACTCAAAGTGAGGAGGGGCAAGAAAAATTACAACGAGGTTTAAAAATGTTAGGAGCAGTTGTAAAACAGGTAATGGATTCTTTTGCAGATTTAGGCGAGGGTATTATTGAGGCAGTTACTAACCCTAAAAAAGCATTAGAAGATTTAGGTAATGGTTTATTAAAGTTTTTAAAAAATCCAATAGATACTGTTGTTGGTGCTTTTAAAGATGCTAAAGATTCAGCAACTAATTTTATTGAAGAAACTAAAAAAGAAGTTCTTGCTATGGACGAGATTACAAAAGCAAGACAAAAAGCACATCATATTGAAAGAGATTTACAAGTTGAAAGAGCAAAGGCAAACAGAGAAATAAATGATATAAGATTAAAGGCAGAAGACAGAGAAAATCAATCAGCAGCACAAAGAATTGTTTTATTAAGAAAAGCACAAAAAATAGAAGAAGAAATAACACAAAAAGAAATAGATGCTAAAACTCTTTTAATTGAGGCTCAAAAACAAGAAATGGCTCAAGGAAAGAATACTATACAAGACAAAGATAAACTTGCTAAGATGCAAGCAGAGTTAATAAACTTAGACACTAAAAAACTTAGAAGCCAAAGATTATTACAAACTCAAATAACAACTGCAATAAGAGAAGAAAACAGAATAAAAGAAGAAGCAGCAAAAGAGGAACAAGCTAAAATAGATGAGGAGAATAAGAAGAAAGAAGAAAAGATTCAAAAAGATAAAGATGATGAGCAAAAAAGATTAGAGGGTATTAAAGAAATAAAAGATAACTTTGAAGCAATGGTTGCAGAAGAAAATGCAATTAAAGAGGAAGAAAAAGCAATACTTGAAAAAGAAAAAGCATTAAAAGAACTTGATGATTTAAATGCAACAGAGGAACAAAAAGCAGCAATAATTGCTTATTGGGATAATCAAATATTAATAGCTAAAAAGAAAGATACTGATGCTGAAACAAAGTTAAATGAAGATGTTTCTAAAGCTAAATTAGATGTAGCAAAAAGAAGTATGGCATTAATAGGAGAATTAGCAGGTAGAGGAAGCAAGATTGGTAAAGCTATGGCGATAGGACAAGCCACTATATCAGGTATTGAGGGTGTTCAAAATGCTTTTAGTACGGCACAAGAAAGCCCTGTTACTGCTTTATTTCCTGCATATCCATATATTCAAGCAGGTTTAGCAGGAGCATTTAGTGCTTTACAAATTCAAAAAATAGCTTCTACTAAAGCAGATGGAAAAGGAGCAACACCAAGTCCAACAGTAAGTGGTGGTGGAGGAGGAGCACCTTCTATGCCCTCAGCACCGCCTGCGTTTAATGTCATAGGCCAAGGAGGAACAAGCCAATTAGCAGAGGCAATAGGCTCACAAGAAAGCAGGCCAACAAGAGCATACGTTGTAAGTAATGATGTAACAACTGCTCAAGGCTTAGAAAGAAATATTGTAGAGGGAGCAACAATATAAATACAAATAAAAAAAAAAATTACGTTATATTATTATGAGAATTATAGAATTAATTTTAGATGAAGAACAAGAAGAAACAGGAGTTGAAGCAATTAGTATTGTTGAGAATCCTGCAATAGAAGAAGATTTTATTGCTTTAAAAAGTGATGAAATTAAACTCGCTGAAATATCTAAAGACAAAAAATTATTAATGGGAGCTTTGCTTGTTCCAAATAAACCTATTTATAGAAAAACAGGAAAAGAGGAATATTATATTTACTTTAGCAAAGAAACAATATCTAAAGCATCTCAATTATATTTAAAAAATGGAAATCAAAATAATTCAACATTAGAACATCAACACGAATTAAGTGGATTAACATTAGTTGAATCTTGGATAGTTGAGGATAAAGAAAAAGATAAAAGCAGATTATATAATATGAATGTTCCTATTGGCACTTGGATGGGAACAGTAAAAGTTAATAATGATGAAGTTTGGAACGAGTATATTAAAACAAATAAAGTAAAAGGGTTTAGCATCGAGGGTTATTTTGCTGATAAAATGGAGGGACCAAATGAGTCAGTTGAAGAAAAAATGGAAATTGAAAATAGTAGATTGCTTGAATCAATAAAAGAAATTCTTAATGCTTAATAAAAAGAAAAGAAATTTAGGGCCAGGATCCAGAGGCTATATAGCAGCAAGAAGCTCGCAAAACGGAGGTCAAAGGGGTTGTTTATGTCCTCAAGAAAATACATATTCAAGAGAATGTTGTGATGGCTCAATTTGGGCGCAAGGTATTGGATCAATAACAAGAATTACCTGAAAATACAAAATTAAAATTAATCCACGTTATATAAATAATTATGAAATCAACTGAAATGTTAAACCAAATCAAGACACTTTTAAACATAGAAGTAAAACTTGAAGAATTAAAATTAGAAAACGGAACTATTGTAGAGTCTGATTCTTTTGAAAAAGGAAAAGAAATATTTATTAAAACAGAAGATGAGCGAGTTGCCCTCCCTGTTGGAGAATATATTCTTGAGGATTCAAGACTTTTAGTTATTGAAGAAGAAGGTCTTATTTCTGATTTAAGAGAAGTTTCCGATGAGGTTCCTGAAAAAGAAGAAATTACTGAGGACTTAGAGAACAAAGAGGACGAATACGAAGATGATGGTAAAGAAGCTGATGTTAAAGATTGGGCAGGAATGGAAAAAAGAATTAAAAATCTTGAGGATGCTATTGCTGATTTAAAAGGCGACAAAGAAAGCAAAATGGAAGATGAAGAAGTTGAAATGGAAGAAGAAGCATCAAGACAACCTAAATCAAGAACTATTAAAGAAGAATTTAGCGAGGTTGAAGATAAAGTAAAAGAAGAATTATCACAACCATCAGCAGAGCCAATTAAACACAGCCCAGAAGCTAAAGAGAGTAAAAAAGTAAAAGGATTTTTATATTCTCAAAGAAGAGTTGGAACTGCATTAGATAGAGTTTTAGCAAGATTAAATAAATAAAATAAATAAATAAATAAAAAAAAATGAGTAATTTAAAAAAAGTAAATTTAGCAACTACTGTCAACGTAACTACAACTTACGCAGGTGAGTTCGCAGGAGATTATATAGCTGCGGCACTTCTTTCGGCAAGTACAATTAATGATGGAGGTATTACAGTAAAGGATAATATTAGTTACAAAGAAGTAATTAAACAACTTGATACAAGTGCATTAGTTCAACCGGCATCTTGTGATTTTGATCCAACATCAACAATTACATTAACTGAGAGAATTATACAACCAACTGAGTTACAAGTAAACTTACAATTATGTAAAAAAGATTTTGTAAATGACTGGGAATCTCAACAAATGGGATATGGTTTAAGCCAAGGATTGCCTCCTAAATTCTCAGACTTTTTAATTGCTCACGTTGCTGCTAAAGTTTCTCAATCAACTGAATTAAACATTTGGAGAGGAGATACAGCTGCAGGAACAAACAATTCTTTTGATGGTTTTGAAAAACTAATTGCTGCATCTGCTGCTGCCGGAGATATTCCTGCAGGCCAACAAGTTGCCGCAGGAGTTATAACTGCTGCAAATGTTATAGGGGAATTACAAAAGGTAGTATCTGCTATTCCAAATACTTTATATGGTAAAGATGGACTAAGAATTTATGTTCCAAGTTCAGTTGCTAAATTTTATGTTCAAGCACTTGGTGGATTCTCTGTTGCTGCAACATCTAACGCAGGGGTTGACAACAAAGGAACTCAATGGTGGAATAATGGCTCTTTAACTATTGATGGAGTTCAAATCTTTGTTTGTCCGGGTATGTCAGATAATAAAATGTATGCAGCTGAGGTATCAAACTTATACTTTGGAACAGGTTTACTAAACAATAACCAAGAAATTAGAGTTCTTGATATGGTTGATTTAGATGGATCAAACAACGTAAGAATGATAATGAGGTTTACTTCTGGAGTACAATTCGGAATTGCATCTGACATCGTTGAATACGCTTAATATTAACTCAAATTAGGGTAAGTGGGATAAAACTTACTTACCCTTATTTATAAAAAAAATTAAATAACTATGGCTTGTACAGTATCAACAGGAAGAAGTTTACCTTGTAAATCAGCATTTGGTGGAATAAAAACAATTTATTTTGCTGACTTTGGTGGTTTAACAGGTTTAACTTTTACCGATGGAAAAGTATCTGCTTTCACAGGTTCAGTTTCAGGGTGGACAAAATGGGACGTTAAAGGAAATTCCAATTTAGAAACAACTGTAACTTCATCTCGTGAAAATGGAACAACTTTTTACACTCAAACATTAAATGCAACATTTACATATTTAGATGCAGCAACTCAAAATGAACTTCAAGTAGTTGCTGTCGGAAGACCTTATGTAGCTGTTGAAGATTATTATGGAAATGTATTTCTTTGTGGATTTGAAAACGGAATGGAATTAACTTCTGGTACAACAGTGACTGGATCTGCTCCCGGAGATCTTTCAGGATTTACAATTGTAATGGAGGGAATGGAAGAAACTGCTCCTTATTTTTTAAGTAGTTCAGCTTTATTAACTCCAATAGATGCAGATGTAATTGACCCAACTGCATAATATATTATATATTTAAAATTAAGCATCCTTAGGGGTGCTTTTTTTTTGGGTTTACATTTCTACAAAATAACTTAATAAATTCGTTATATAGGTATGATTGTATTTAATACAAATAATGCTGCTCAAACTTTTAAAGTAATTCCAAGAGAATACGGGAATGAATTTACAATGTCTATTAAAGATGATAGCACAGATATTCCTGTTTTTTATGAGATTAATAATGCTGTTATATCAGGAAATTATTTAACATTTCATCAATCATTTTCTCCTGTTTTAGTAGAGGGCCATTTTTATGATGTAAGATTTTATGTTGATTATAATTTTTGGAATACTAATTATCAATTATGGGAGAATGACAATAGTTTATGGAACATAGACAGATCAACAGATGCAACAATATTTAGAGATAGAATATTTTGCACTGATCAAGAGATTGATCAAATGGAAGATGAATATTTCGATTTAAATTTGGGGGTTTATAAAACTTTTAATTCCTTTGACAACACATACAAGGTATTTTAATTATGAAAAAAACAAGAAAAAGAGATAGTTTAGGTAGATACGCAAAAAATAATTCAGAGTTTAGTTTTGTTAATTTAGCAACTTATACATCTCCTGAGATCTTAGAAGTAAAAAATAGAGATTGGGTACAATATGGTGCTGATAATAATTATTTTCAATTTCTTATTGATCGTTATAATGGCTCTCCAACTAATAACGCTTGTATTAACGGCATATCGCAACAAATTTATGGTAAAGGTTTAAATGCAACAGATTCAAGCAGAAAACCTGATCAGTATGCTCAAATGATTACTCTTTTAAAGCCTGATATGGTACAAAAGGTTTGTTATGATTTAAAATTAATGGGCCAAGCTGCAATACAAGTCATATATAATAAAGCAAGAACTAAAATATCAGTTTGCGAGCATTTTCCTATCGAAACCTTAAGAGCAGAAAAAGCTAATGAAGATGGATTAATTGAGGGATATTATTATTGGAATGATTGGCCAAATATAAAACCATCTGACAAACCACTAAGAATACCCTCATTTGGCACAAGCAAAGAAAATATTGAAATATTATACATAAAACCATATAAAGCAGGATTTTATTACTACTCTCCTGTTGATTATCAAGGTGGATTACAATATGCAGAATTAGAAGAAGAAATATCTAACTACCATTTAAATAATATAATGAATGGTTTAGCTCCATCAATGCTTATAAACTTTAATAATGGAACACCAAACCAAGAACAAAGAGAATTAATTGAACAACGCATAGCACAAAAATTTTCAGGAAGTTCAAACTCGGGCAAATTTATACTCGCTTTTAATGATAATAAAGATAGTCAAGCAGAAATAACACCTGTTCAATTAAACGATGCTCATAATCAATATCAATTCTTATCAACAGAAAGCCAAAGCAAAATATTAGTTGCACATAGGGTTTCTTCTCCAATGCTTTTAGGTATAAAAGAAGCAACAGGATTAGGTAATAATGCAGATGAAATTAAAACAGCCTCTTTATTAATGGATAATACTGTTATAAGGCCATTTCAGGAACTTTTAATTAAATCCTTTGATCAAATACTTGCTTTCAATGATATTGCTTTAAACCTATATTTTATTACGTTACAGCCCTTAGAATTTACTGAGGTTAATACTGAAATACAAGATAAAGAAGATATTGAGGAAGAAACAGGGGTTGAGATGGAAAAGTTTAGTCTTAAAATGATTGATGGCAAAAGAGCTTATAAAACAAAAGAGGAGGCAGAAAAAGTTGCTGAGGAACAAGGTTGCTCTGGATCCCACGAACACGAAGTCGGAGGAGAAATTTGGTTTATGCCTTGTGAGAATCACGAGAACTTAAAAAAATCTCCTTGTTGGGATGGCTACAGACAAGATGGTTATAAAATGATTGATGGTAAAAGAAGACCCAATTGTATAAAAGCTAAATCAGAATTATCAGAAGAAGAAGTTTCAGTAGTATTAGGCTCTCTTGGAAAAAGTGCAATTAAAATGGAAGATAATTATGTTTATGTAGATGAAGTAGGGGAAGATGATAATATTGACAATGAAGATTGGGCAAATTATTTAATTAAAGAGAAAAAATCAACACTAAGCAAAATTAGAGATATTTTAGGTTTAAAGAGTGCATCAGAAAAAAATGTTGGATCAGTAAAAGATGGATCTGCATTTAGTTCTTTAGACTCAAAAAATGGTTTATATAAAATACGTTATAAATATTCAAATGGAATTGGTTACTCAACTACAGAAAAATCAAGACCCTTTTGTAAAGAAATGATAAAATTATCAAATAGCGGTTTAGTTTGGAGATTGGAAGATATTGATAATGCAAGTTTCGGAAAATTAGTTGTTGAAAATGGTAAGGGAATAAGAAAAGATGAGAAAGTAAATACTGATTTTAGACACGAGCCTGATATGCCTTATAATATATTTGAATTAAAAGGAGGAGTTTATTGTCAGCACAGATGGGTAAAGGTATTGTATAGGTTAGAAAGCAATACAGAAGTATCTGAAAACTTAAATAATTATAAAAAAGTAAGATCTATACCTAAATATGTACAAAAAAATCCTAAAGGATCAGATTTAGCTAAAAAACCAACAGACAAACAAGAAGGAAGAGGAGTATATCCAAAAAAATAATTATTATGGCTACACCACTATTTATAAATAGAACAGATTTAGTAAGAAATTCAATTATTGATGGAAATGTCGATACAGCAAAATTTATATATTTTATAAAAATTTCTCAAACTATTCATATACAAAACTTTTTAGGAACAGAGTTATATCAAAAGTTTGAAGAATTAATCACAGCAGGAACTTTGACAGATGTTGATAATCCAAATTATTACAATTTAATGGTAACTTACATTCAACCTATGTTAATTTGGTATGCTCAAGTTGATTATATTCCTTTTGCTGCTTATCAAATAAAAAACGGAGGTGTTTTTAAACATACATCTGAAAATAGTGAATCAGCAACAAAAGAGGAATTAGATTATTTAGTTGCAAAAGCAAGAGAATATGCAGAATATTATACAAGAAGATTTATTGATTATATGAACTTTAATCAAAATTTATTTCCTGAGTATTACTCAAATAGTAATGATGATATTGATCCATCGCAAGATGCAATTTTTAATGGCTGGGTATTATGAGATATAAACCAAAAGAAAAAAATATTAAAAAACTTAAAATGTTTTTAAAGAAACAAAAAAATAATAAAAAATAATTATGGCAACTTTATATAATACAAGAATTTCAGATACTTATCAAGGTTTAATAAAGTCGATTGATAATTTAGCAATAACTGCATCTCTTAAAGAATTGACTGATGGAACAGGTAATAATTTAGGCCTCTATGTAAATACAAGCGGTGATTTTAAAGTTACATCAATATTAGAATTTGGCTCTTTAAAAGATACGGGAGAAAATATAATTATCAGCAAGTTCGTAGATGCTGCAGATGGTATTTCTAATAATGATAATGATACAACAATACCAACAACTGCTGCAATAGTAGATTATGTTGCTGCTCAAATTACTATTGAGGATTTAGATTTTACAGGCGATACAGGATCTGGCCAAATAGATTTAGATTCACAAATATTTGCAATAGGCGGAACCACTAACGAAATAACAACAGTAGCTTCTGGTCAATCAATAACTTTTTCTTTAGATTCAACAGGGGTTTATTTACCTGACAATTCAACTGCTATTACACAAACAGCAGGAGATAATTCAACAAAAATAGCTACAACATCTTATGTAGATACTTTAGATGCTGCTTCTGATTTAGATATAACAGATGGAACAAATACAGGAGATGTTAATTTAAATACTCAATCATTAAGTATTTTAGGAACTACAAACGAAATAGATACTGTTGTAAGTGGTCAAGGGGTAACTATTGGTTTACCATCTACAATAAATACAAACTTAGTTGGTAATGTAACAGGCAACTTAACTGGTAATGTATCTGGCGATTTAACAGGAAATGTTACATCAACATCTGTATTAGCAAATGGTGTTACTGCAACAACTCAATCTTCAAGCGATGATTCAACAAAAGTTGCGACAACTGCTTATGTAAAAGGTTTAAATAATGCAAGTGATTTAGATTTTACAACAGATTCAGGAAGTGGTGCAGTAGTTTTAAATTCTGAAACTTTAAGTGTAGTAGGAACAACTAATGAAATTGAAACATCTGGCACAGGTCAAGAAATACAAATAGGTTTGCCAAGCTCTATTTCAACAAATTTAATAGGAAATGTTACAGGTAATTTAACAGGTAATGTTGTTGGAGATGTTACAGGCGATTTAACAGGCAATTCAGCAGGAACTCATACAGGAGCAGTTATAGGAAACGTAACAGGAAATGTTACAGGAGACCTAACAGGTAATGCAGATACGGCAACTGCTTGGCAAACATCGAGAGATTTATCAGTAACAGGACAAGCATCTGCTACTATAATAGGAGTTGATGGAACATCAAATGTAAGTGCTGCAATTACTTTAGATAATAACTCAGTTACAAGCAAAGTATTAACAGGTTTGCCATCTCCTGCAGCATCAAGTGTTTTAGCAACAGATACTATTGTACAGGGTATAGGTAAACTTCAATCTCAAATAAATGGCTTAGCAGGTGGCTTACGATTTATGGGTAGTTGGGATGCTACAAATAATAATCCAAACTTAGTTTCAGGGGGTGGAGAAGCAACATCAGGAACAACAACATCAACAACTGCAAACAAGTTAGTTGATAGTACGGCAAGTTTCACAACAACAGTAACGGTAGGCGATAAAGTTATCAATCAAGTAGATGGACAAAATGCTTTAGTATCAAACGTAGATAGTGATACAACACTTTCTTTAGATACAGATATAATGGTTAGTGGAGAAGCCTATACAATTGATAATAGCCCTTTTATAACTCAAGGTCATTATTATGTTGTAAATGTAGGGGGAACAACTTCGTTGAATGGTATTTCAAATTGGAGTGTTGGAGATTGGGTTATAGCAGGTGCTAATAATGAATGGACTAAATTAGACCATACTCAAATTGATGGAACAGGAACAGGAGATGCTAATGATGGTAATATTCCGAGATTTACTGCTTCAAATATTATAGGAGATTCTATAATAAGAGAAACAGGAGGTAATTTAATAACTGTATCAGGAACATTAAGCACAACAGGGAACTTAAATGCTCAAGGAGATTTTGCTATAAATACAAATAAATTTACAACTCAAGCATCAACAGGTAATGTTGCCTTTACAGGAGATTTAGCAATCAACACAAATAAGTTTACAGTAAATGCTACAAGTGGAAATACAGCAATAGCAGGAGATATAACAAGTGGTGGAAATATTCTACTTAATGGGGGCGTTTTATATAAAAATTCTGGTTCTATTGAAATTAAAGCTGAAAATATAAGAATTAAAGGAGTAACAACTAATGAAAATTTAGCTGGATTTAATGAAAATGGTTCAGTCGAATTATTTTATGATAATGTACAAAAATTCCAAACAACAAGTACAGGAATTTCAGTATCAGGTACAAGTTCAACTTTTGCAGGAAGCGTAACGTCTAACTTTCAAGCCACTACATCAAGTGGTTCAATTAATATAAATTCTTCAGACCCTACAATTAGATTTAATAGAGTAGGCGGTACAACAGATAAATCTATTTATGAATTAAGAGCAATTGCAGTGGGCGGAACAAATGATTATTTTCAGTTAAGAAAATGGAATGATGCTCAAACAGTTGCTTCTGAATTAATGAAAATAGACAATTCTGGAAACGCAACTTTTACAGGAAATGTAGGTATAGGAGGTTCTCCTTATGCTAACAGCCTATCTTCAGGAATAGATTCTGAAGGTGGTCTTGGTTTATTTGGGTACAACGATGGTTTTTACTTATCTGGAAATGCGTATTACGACGGAGCGTGGAAATATAAAACAAGTGGCTTTGCGTCTAAAATAAACTCAAATAGTACAGGTGAAGTAATAATAAGTGCAGCAGCTAATGGTAGTGCTGATGATGCTATTACTTGGTCTCATAACGTAACTATAAAAGCAGAGGGCAACGTAGGAATAGGAACTGGTAACCCACAAAACAAGTTAGATATTGAGCAGTCTGCTGCTGTTTCTGCAAGGCTTTTAGCTACAGGTGCAACATCATCCTCGTTAAAATTAGAAGTAAAAGGAGGTGCTACTCAATTAACAACAACCGAAATACTTGCTAACTCAAGTGGGGCATTGACGTTTGCTACAGGTACTACTTCTTCTACAGAAAGAATGCGTATAGACAGTTCTGGAAATATCACTCAAACTGCTTCAGGTAATCCTCAATTTACTATTTCGGGTTCTGATGGTGCTTACACTTCCATTCTTCAAATTAACGCAGCAGGAGGCGGAGGTTCTAAAATAATTGCTTCAGGAGGTACAAACAATTTATCATTTGAAACTGCAGGCTCAGAAAAAATGCGTATAGACAGTTCAGGAAATGTAAACATATATGGAACAGATAATAGACCTTTTGCAATTACAAGTTTTAACACAGTATCGACAGGTGCAGGTTGGGATTTAGATGCAACTTCAAGTAATGGTGTAGTTACAATGTCAACAGCAGGAACAGAAAGAATGCGTATAGACAGTTCTGGTAACGTAGGGATTAATGTTGACCCTTCAACACAATTACATAATTTACAAAAAACAAATGATAGAGCAGGTGGTTTTTATACACAATTAAATGGAAATACATATGGTCTTTCTATGTTTGTTAATAGTGGTGGATATGGAATTTTAGGTAGTAATGGAGCTTATACTACTGATGTTTTAACAATGGATTTGAATTCTGGCAACGTAGGAATAGGCAAATCTCCCACTGACAAAAAATTAGAATTATATAGCACTGGTAATACTGCTTTACGAATACAAAATAGTACAACTGGTTCAGGCTCAAATGATGGATTATTAATCGAGACAGGTATCTCTAATGGTGATGCCATTATTTGGAATTATGAATCTGCTAATATAAAATTTGGAACAAGTGCTACAGAAAGAATGAGTATAGATAGTTCTGGAAATGTAACTGTAACTAATGGAGGATTATTTTTAAATAAAAGTGATGGAGCATATATATCTTTACAACATAACACTTCTTTAAAAGGTTATTTAGGAGTTGCAAACCAAGTTATAACAGGAGGTTTTGCAGGGGATATAGGATTAACAGCAACAAGTAATTTAATTTTTGGGTCTAATGGTTCAACAGAAAGAATGCGTATTACAGGTGGGGGGGATGTTTTAATAAGTAAACAATCATCAGATTTTGTAACTGCAGGAATTGAATTAAGGGATACAGGACAAATAAATACTTCTGTAAATGCAGATAATTTTAATTTTTATAATCCTACTGCAGGTGTTTATAGATTTTTTGTAAGTGCTGCAGGTGCAGTATATGCAACCTCAACAAGTATAAATGCTATTTCAGATATTACTTTAAAAGAAAACATTAAGCCTTTAGAAACAGGTTTGAATGAAGTAATGAAATTACAACCAAAAAGATTTGATTGGAAAAATGGCGATGGTAAAAATATAGCAGGTTTTGTTGCTCAAGAAGTAGAAGAAATTTTGCCTGATTTAGTAAGTGATTATAAATATAATGACGAAGAAACAAAGAAAGCTATAAAGATGGGAGATATGATTCCAACTTTAGTAAAAGCAATACAAGAACTAAAAGCAGAAGTAGATTTGTTAAAGAAAGAATGTAAATGTAAAAATTAGTATATTTATATCTTAATCATAAAATTAATAAAATGTCAAAAATTACAAAAGAAGAATTAAAAGAATTACAAGAATTACAAGGCAAACTAAATGCTATTAAGCACGATATTGGTTTATTAGAAACTCAGAAACATTCATTATTGCATATGTATGCTGAGGAAATTGCTAAACAAGAAGAATCTAAAAAGAAATTAGAAGAATCTTATGGCAAAATTAATATTGACCTTAAAGATGGGTCTTACGAAGAAATTAAAGAAGAAAAATAATGAGTTTTCAAGATATGAAATTGTATGTAATTAATTTATCAGCCTTTGGCCTTAGCCTAACAAATATAGATATGATATTAAAAATTGTATTACTTACAGTTACTATCTTATATACAACTCACAAATGGTATTTAATGTATGAAAAAAATAAGCGATAATATAAGTTATAAAGAAGCAACTTATTCATTAACTGCAAAACAATTAGGAATATCTAATAAACCTAAAAAAGAGCATTTAGAGAATATGGAACTTTTAGCAGAAAAAGTATTTCAACCATTAAGAGAATGGGTAGGTGGTCCAATAAAAATTAATAGTTTTTATCGTTCAGAAGAATTAAATTCAAGAATTAACGGAGCATCTTTAACATCTGACCATTTAACAGGACAAGCAATAGATATTACCTCAATGGGCAAAAAAACAAATCTTGAAATGTTTCATTACATTATTGAGAATTTAGATTTTGATCAAGTTATATCTGAATACCCAATTAAAGGAGAGCCTCAATGGATTCACGTTTCTTATAAGAGCAAAAAAGATAATCGAAAACAAGCTTTAGAAATTAAAAGAAAAGGAAAATATTTTACATACAATGGCTGTAAGAACTGCTAATGTGGGAATTCGTTATCATAGAAAGGTTTTTGTCAGGCCCTCTAATTGGTTTCAGCTATTACCCAAAAGAGAGCAAAAAAGATTTTGATGAATTAAATATTTATCTAATTTTTATTGTGTTACATTTTAAATTTTATAACAATGCCAATACCTAAAAAAAAACAAGGGGAACAACAAAAAGATTTTATGATACGTTGTGTTCCTGAGTTAATGAAATATCACGACAAAAGTCAAGCTATTGCAATTTGTTATAATTCTTTTAGAGGCGTTGAATTAGAGTCTTACAATGATTACCCTCAGGGCGCTGTAAACAATGCAAAGAGAGCAATAAAATATAAAGAAGATAATGGAAGTACTTGTGGAACATCAGTAGGTTGGAGGAGAGCATCTCAAATAGCCTCTAAATCTAATTTAACCAGATCCACGATTGCAAGAATGGCCTCATTTAAACGGCATCAACAACATAAAGATGTTCCTTATTCAGAGGGATGTGGCGGTATAATGTGGGATGCTTGGGGTGGATCTGCAGGCATTAATTGGGCAATAAGTAAACTAAAACAAATAGATAAAAAATGAAAAAGATATTTGCTAAATTATTTGGGGGAACAGGTGTTAGTATTGCAGAAAAATTATCTAATATAATTGGATCTCACGTATTTAGTAAAGAGGAACAGGCAAGGTTTGAAAAAGAAATGGAAGAAGTTTTTATTAAAGCTGAAATAGATTTAGAAAAAGAAATTTCTATAAGGCACAAAAACGATATGGTTTCAGATAGTTGGTTAAGTAAGAATATAAGACCTTTATTAACTATTTTTTCTTTAATACTTTATACTATATTTTCAATTACTGATGGCAATATTGGAGATTTTAACATACAAGACAACTATGTTTCAATGTTAGGTCAAATAGTAATTATGAGTTTAGGATTTTATTTTACTTCGAGAGGAATAGAAAAAACTGCCTCTATATTAAAAAAGTAAAATATTATTTATATATTTAGAAAGCAAAATGCAAAACTTACACAGCCTAAAAAAGATGGAGGGTGTTTGGATCAGGCAATTAAAAAAATAAATTTTTAGAGGCTTTTTCTTTCTTTTTGTTTTTATTTTCTTTTGGGGATTTGTTTGTTTTTTGTTTTTGTTTGTTTTAATTAAATTTATATAAAAATTAATTATAACTTATAAATGAGAAAAATATCTCGAAAAAATATTGTTAAACGACTTGATACAATATTTAGCTTATACATTAGACTTAGAGAAGCAAATAACGAAATGGTTGAATGTTTTACTTGTGGTAAAATAAGCCATTATAAAAAAAATATGCAGTGCGGACATTTTCAATCTCGATCATCTTACTCTACTCGTTGGGATCCTACTAATTGCCAAGTTCAGTGCTATGGTTGTAATGTTATGCAACAAGGAAGACAATACGTATTTGGCTTAAATTTAGAAAAAAAATATGGAGAAGGTGTTGCTGAGGAATTACTAATTAAATCTAAACAAACAGTAAAATATAGTAATGAAGATCTTAAAGAAATGATTTTATATTACAATAATTTGGTAAATCAATTATTATAATTATATTTGAATAAGTTCTGTTTCGTTTTGTAGAAAAGGGGGTTAATTTATATTGACCCTTTTTTTATTAATTTATTTTTTATATATTTGTTTTAAATATAAAATATATATAAATGGAACGAACAATATCATACGAAGAACATTATGTTCAGGTTGGATTTTATCAATCAATAATTAAGCTAAAAGAAAAAGAAGTAAACGATTTAAGAAATCAACTTAAATTATCTAATGATTTATTAATAAAATCAAAAGGAATAATAGAAACAGTAAAAGCTAAATTAGAAGTATCACAACAAAACAGAATTACAATATGAAAGAAAATATTTATTTAAAATTATTTAAACTTCAAAGCGAACTTGGATCAATAAGCAAAGATGCAACAAACCCTTTTTATAAATCAAAATATTTTGATATTAACTCTTTAATAGGCCAATTAAAACCATTATTAGAAAAACATAATCTTTTGCTTTTACAACCTATTACAGATAATCAAGTTAGAAGTATTATTTTTGATTTAGATGGAGGATCAGTTGAATCATCAATGCCTTTACCAAATGATCTTGATGCACAAAAACTTGGATCTGCTATAACTTATTTTAGGCGATATACTTTACAAAGTTTATTAGCTTTACAAGCGATAGATGATGATGGCAATTTAGCAATTAAAAAAAGCAAACCTAAGTTAATAAATAATACTCCTCAGTTTAAAAATGCTTTAGATGCTATGAGCAAAGGCAAAACAATAAACGATATAAAAGAGCATTATATTATTAATCAAGATATTGAAAATAAATTATTAAATTTTAAAATAGATGAATAAATTAGATGCTGCTTTATTACTAAAACTTAGTAAAAAAGACAAAAAACTATTGCAAAAAAAAGCAAAAGAAAAGAGAATGTCCTTATCAGGATATATTAGAAACGAATTATTAAACAATTAAATATATAAATTATGGGAGCAATTATTAATGCGAGTATAAGGGTAGATAAACTGCCTAAAGAAAAATTTTTTAAAGGAAGAGATGGTGCTGTTTATTATAACATTACTATTTCTTTAAACGATGAAACAAGATACGGCAATAACGTAGCTATTATGGATTCACAAACTAAGGAAGAAAGAGAGGCTAAAGTTCAAAAAACTTACTTAGGAAATGGCAAAGTTGTTTGGACTAATGATATTATAAAGTTAGCTGAGAAAGAAGCTGTTGTTGAATCAAATAATGATGATTTACCTTTTTAATATTATACTACTATTGGAGAGATAGTTTAATATTAATTAATTAGGGGGATTGATTTCCCCCTTTTTTTTATGAAAAAATTAACAGACAAACAAATTAGATCAAACAATAAAATAAGAAAACATTATTTTAAGGTTGAAAAAAAATATAAATTACATAAGAAAAAATAATATATTTAGTAAATGCAATTAAGACTTGACGAACAACAGACTGTGCAATATTTAACGATGCAAGCAATAGAGGAGGATTGTATCATTAATGCAAAAGAAAAAATAGAATACCCTCCTGTAGCTTTATCATTTGGAGAAAAATTAATTAAATCATCAAAAGGGGATTTATTGTTGCCAATACCAATAGGAACTTACGGAAACTTTTCTGTTGTAAGCGCACCCCCAAAAACCAAAAAAACTTTTTTAATATCATTATTAGCCTCAGTTTATTTAGGAAATAAAAATATGTTTGGAGGCAATATAAAAGGTCATAGAAACAATAAAAATTTAATTCATATAGATACTGAACAGGGCAAATGGCACGCACAAAAATGCTTTAAAAGAGCTTTAGATATGAATGATTCGGATTATTCAGAATTTTATCATACTTTTGGATTAAGAACATTAAACTACAAAACACGAATTGAGTTCATTGAGTATTGTTTAAAACATAAAGTTGAGAATACAGGTTTATTAATTATTGACGGAATTGCTGATTTAGTTTCAGATGTTAATAATATCGAAGAATCAAATGCTTGTATTCAAAAAATTATGGAATGGTCATCAAATTATAAATGTCATATAATTTGCGTAATACATTCAAACTTTGGATCCGATAAAATGACTGGCCACCTTGGATCATTCATTGAAAAAAAGACGGAAACTCAAATTCAATTAGAAGCGAATACAGTAAATAAAGAATGGATCACTGTTAAATGTAAAAGAAGCAGAGGTTTTTCATTCGAAACATTTAGTTTTAAAGTAAACGAAATAGGACTACCAGAAATTATTGGCGACCTATACGACCCACTAAAAAATTAAATATGAGTTTTGCTTTCTAAAATTTTTAAAAAACATCGAATTTGGATTGATATTGTATCTTCTTTTGGTTGCAACAAAGATACAGCAGAAGATATTGTTCAAGAGATGTATATCAAAATACAAAAAAATCTTAATAACGGCCTTGATATTAATTATGATGATGATTATAATTATTATTATATTTTTAAAACTCTTAAAAGTATGTTCTTAGATTTAAAAAGAAAAGAATCAAAAGTATTTATTTTTAATATAGACGACCAACCCTCTTATTTTAATCATATTAATGATGTAAATTATCAAGAGGCGTATAAAAAAGTTCAAACTGAATTAGACAAGTTATATTGGTATGATAAAAAAGTTTACCAATTATTAGAGGGTAATGAATCTGTTGCTAAATTATCAAGAAAAACAAATATTCCTTACCACTCGTTATATAATACATATAGGAAAGTTTTAGAAAGATTAAAAAAAGTAATATGAAATTAGGAGATTTAGTTTATTATTTTACAAAATATACAGGAATAAGATTTATTTACAAAAAAATTAATCCAAATTGCGAATGCGATAAAAGGCGAAAAAAATGGAATGACATAAAAATTAAAAGATGGTAAAATTTAATAATGATGATTACAATAAATGGCTTGAGTTTCGAGAATCAAACAACGACTTACAAAACCACGAATATAAACTTTTATGCAAACTGCACTCAAAATATTACAAACATCCAATACATTATCCCTGCACCTGTTCAACCCATACAATAAAAAAATGGATTAAAGAATTAAATGTAATATTTGATAATGGGCATTGAAACTATTAAAAAACTTGAGCAAGCTGTTGTAAAGTTTATGAATTTAGATGGCTGGGATCTTGAATGGACTGGCGATGGTTTTAAACATTATGATGCCTGCGGTTTTACTCGCAAAGGAAAACCCTGCGTTATTGAAATGAAATTTAGAAATAAATATTATGAGGATAAAATGCTTGAAAAGTTTAAATATGATGCTTTAATGAAAATGGATCCTGAGGTTGTAAAATTATATTTTGTTAACGACCCAAAAGGCAATTTTTTATATTGGTTAAATAAATTAAAACTACCCAAAGAAAAAGAAATGTATTGTCCTGATACCACTATGTGGACAAAAAAAAGAATATTAAAACCTGTTTACCTTTTAAAAGAAAATCAAGCAAGCAAAATAAATTTGAATATCTAATATATATTTAATATATTTAATAAAAATATATAAATTATGACGAAATTAGATAAATACAAAACAAATTTAACATTATTGGGAAATTGGGTATATAGTTATAGTACTCACGTTGCAACAATAGAAGACAATAAACTTATTCAGTTAGGTTATTGGTCGCAAACAACACAAAAACATATTAATTATGTTGCTAAGCAACTTGATTTAGATTTAGTAAATGAATAAAGATATTGCTAAACAACTAAAAGAATTTAGTATTGTTGTTAGAAATAGATATTCTAATCATAACAGAGATAATAATTTTAATAAAGAAACTTTTGAGGTGCAAGAGATAATACCAACAAGCGATCACTCTGCAACAATTATATTTGAAAAAAATACTAATAAGAGATGCGCTATGTTTTTTTATTATATACCAGCTTATAAAAAATGGAATTATTTTGTTCCTACTGACTCGCATATAAACGGAATGAGTTGTTTTGCAAATCAAAAAATAGAAGTCGAAAGACATAATTATAAATATAATTTTAATTAAAAAAAAATGGCACACGAACCTAACGCATTTGAAAATCAGATTTTTCATCATTATAGACAAAAAGCAAAAGAAATTAATAAATCAATAGAGTTATTAGTAGAACATAATTATACAGTTGTAGATCTTGAGGGGCATATTATTAATAAAGAAACTATCCACAACGATAAAAAACCTATTGTTTCTTCTCCTCGATATATAAAAAAAAATAGTTAATGATATTATTATTTGATGCAGATAGCTTAGTATTTGCGAGTTGCTACAGGCCTAAAACAGATAATATTGAAAATCCTTTTTACACTGATATTGCTGATGCCATAAATAAATTTGATGAGCAATTTATGAAAATAGTTAATGATCTTGAAGATAAATATGAGATTGAAAAGGTTGTTACTTTTAATGGTTGCAAAGGAAACTTTAGAAAAAAACTATCAAAAAATTATAAAGCTAATAGGAAAAAACAAACCCTACCCCCTTTATTACACCCTATGCACGATTACGTTAAAAAAACATACGAAAGCAAATTTGCTTATGGTATTGAGACAGATGATATGGTTGCAAGATATTGGTATGAATTATCAAATCAATTTGGCAGAGATAATGTAATGATAGTATCAATAGATAAAGATTATAAACAATTTCCGGCATTAATTTATAATTATCATTATAAACATAAAAAGATTCTTGATATAACAGAAGCAGAAGCTCTATATAATTTTTATGAGCAAATGGTAGTTGGAGACACAGCAGATAATGTAAATTTTTTTAAGGGCAAAGGTGTTAAGTTTGCACAAAAATATTTTAAAGATTGCTCAACAAAATATCAATACACAAAAAAACTTTATGAATTATTTAAAAAAGAATATAAAAGCAAAGCAAAATTAAAGTATATTGAATGTTTTAATCTTTTAAAATTACTAACAGAATGAGAAAAAAAATAAAAGATCATAAAAACAAAAAAGTAAAATTTATTCCTTGCAGCGAATTTGATTTGACATATCGTTGGCATAAAACAAATAAAGGAGGAAAAACAAACAGATCAAAATGAGATTTGATACAAATGATTATTCTTACTTTATGAAATATAAAAATAATTTAACACAATATATTTTATATAATTGCACAACTAAAAATCAAAAAAAAAAAGGAAGAATAAATTTAACTGAGTTACAACTTTTATCTTTGTTAAAAGAATTGAATAATATAACCTTATATATACATCAATTAAAAAAATAAAATAAATACGTTATATATATGAAAACTATTAAAATTAAAGTATCAGAAATCAAATCTAATATTAATAACCCTCGATTAATTAAAGACCAAAAATTTAGCAAATTAGTTGATAGTATTAAAGAATTTCCTAAAATGATGAATTTAAGACCTATTGTAGTAGATGAGAATAATGTTATATTGGGTGGCAATATGAGATTTAAAGCCTCAATAAAAGCAGGTTTTAAAGAGGTTTATGCATTAAGAGCTGAGGATTTAACAGAAAAAGAAAAAAAAGAATTTATTATAAAAGACAATGTAGGTTTTGGAGAATGGGATTGGGATATATTAGCAAATCAATTTGAAAACTCAGATCTAAACGATTGGGGTTTGGATGTTTGGGACACAAAAGACATTGATTTAGATGATTTTTTTACAGATGATACAGAGAATAAAGAAGATACAAATAAAATAATTTTAGAGTATAATGAAAAAGATTATAATTTTGTGATAGAGCAATTAAATAAAAAAGAAGGAAGCAAAGAAAATATAATATATAATTTGTTAAAATAAATAATGCAGATTTATATATGTATTAGAGGGCCTTTGTCCCCTCTTTGGAAAACATTAATGAAATTATATTTATCAGGAGCAACGACAGCAGGTAACATAAAAAACTATTGGAAAGAATCAATGAAAGTATATTTAGCAGGCGGAAATTCTGGTTATAAATGGGCAGGCGATTACAACGAATTAATACAAACTCATAAACCTTTAATTCTTGAAAGCTATTTTTATTTAAAAGGCCAAGATGAATGGATATTAAATCTAAGACCTTTTTTTAAAGATTTTTTGCTTGACTCAGGAGCTTTTACTTATCTAAATGGTTTAAAAGAATCTCCTGATTGGGATCGTTATATTGAGAATTATGCAGAGTTTATTAATAAACACAAGATTGATTTATTTATTGAATTAGATATTGATAGTGTTGTCGGGATTAAAGAGGTTGAAAGATTAAGAGATAAATTAGAAACGTTAACTAATAAAAAAAGCATTCCAGTTTGGCACAAAAGTAGAGGCTTAGATTATTGGCATAAAATGGTAAAAGAATATGATTATGTTTCTATTGGAGGAATTGTAACAAAAGAGATTAAACAAAATGAATACGATATATTTACTTTATTATTAAGAATAGCAAGAGAAAATAATTGTAAAGTTCACGGATTAGGATTTACTAATTTAAAAGGATTACAAAAATATAAATTTTACTCAGTTGATTCTACTGCTTGGGTTTATGGCAACAGAGGTGGTTTTTTATATTTGTTTAAAAATAATACTTTAACAAAAATAGAGCCAAAAGGAAAAAGATTATTAGGGAGAAAAGCAGCATTACATAATTTTACAGAATGGTTAAAGTTTAGTCAATACGCAGAAAACAATTTATAAATGAAAAAAGCATTAATATTATTATCAGGAGGCCAAGATTCAACAACTTGTTTATATTGGGCAAATAAACATTTTGATTATGTAGAGGCCATAGGTTTTGATTATGGGCAAAGCCATAAACAAGAATTAAAACAAGCTCAAAAAATATCATCAAGATTAAAAATTAAATATAAAATATTTGATATAAAAGGTTTGTTGGCATCATCATCATTAACAGAACATACAGATCACTCAAAAGCATCTTATATTGATGATAGTTTGCCTGCATCATTTACATCTGGCCGTAATATACTTTTTTTAACTATTGCAGCAAGTTATGGCGCAGAGAAAGGAATTAATGATTTAGTGACTGGAGTTTGCCAAACAGATTATAGCGGTTACCCAGATTGTAGAAAAACAACAATAGATTCTTTACAAACTACTTTATCTTTAGGTTTAGGAGCAGGAGATTATAGGATCCACACCCCTTTAATGTATTTAGATAAAGCAGAAACTTGGAAAATGGCAAATGAATTAAATTGTTTAGATATTATTATTAATGATACTTTAACTGATTACAATGGAGATATGACAAAAAATGAGTGGGGTTATGGCAACAAAGATAATCCTGCAACTGAGCTTAGAGTAAAAGGTTATTATATAGCTAAAGAAAAAGGTTGGATATGAAAATTGAAAAGAAATATTATTTTTATGCAGGCCATAGAAATAAAACTGCAGGCCAAAAATGTGGAAGATTACACGGCCACACCTATGATGTAAAATGCGTTTTTAATTTTGATACAATGATTAATGGTGTAACAATGTTGTTTAGCGATATTGATAAAAAAGTTGAGCCAATAATAAAATATTATGATCATTATTTTATATTATATAAAGAGGATCCGTTATGCGATATATTAAAATTCGCAAATGAGCCATATAGAGAAGTGCCTTTTGAATCATCTGCTGAGAATATGGCAATATGGATATTTAACAGAATTAAAAACGAAGCAAAGATGCCAATAGTAAGAATTGAATTGGCAGAAACTAAAACAAGTAAAATAATATATGAGCCAAAAATTAGCGATTAGCGAGGTATTTTACTCGATCCAAGGAGAGGGTAAGACTGTAGGGATCCCAAGTGTATTTGTTAGGCTTGGAGGCTGTAATTTAATGTGCGGAGGAATGGGAACTCAATTTGATGGGGAGTTACATAACGGAGCAGAATTTAGATGCGATACAATAGAGGTATGGATGAAAGCAACATCAAAACCAGTAAATGTAATATTAAACGAAGAATGTATAAAAGCAATAAAACAAGGCGCTCATATTATTTTGACAGGTGGGGAGCCAACAATGCAACAAAAAGGTTTAGAAGAATTTATGAAATACGTTTACCAAGAAGTTAATCCTTACGCATTCTTTGAGGTTGAAACAAATGGAACAATAATGCCAAATGATTATTTATTACTTAATATTGATTTATGGAATTGCAGCCCTAAATTGTTAAATAGCGGAAATGATACTTCAATGACATTTAAAGAAGATGTTATAGTTGAATTAAATAAACATAATACAATATTTAAATTTGTTATAAATAAAATGAAAGAATGGCACGAAATAGGTTATTTATATTTGCCTCTTGTAGATAGAAATAAAATATATTTAATGCCTGCAGGAGAGAATCAAGATCTTCTTAATGATAATAAATTAAATGTTGTAGAGTTAGCAATAAATAATTATGTTAACTTCACAACAAGACTACACATAGAAATTTGGAATAAAAAAACAGGAGTTTAATTATGGAAATTATGAAACACATTTTAGGATTTTGCGAGCATTCGCATCACATTAACATTTTTACAATATTTATTGTATTATTATTAATAAAATTAATTTATGGAAAAAACTTACATAAGTTGGGAAGAGGTTTATAATCGCTTAAAAACTATACTTGATAATATACCAAAAGATAAAACATTTTTTGGAGTGCCAAGAGGAGGGCAAATAGTATCAGGAATGACAGGTAGAGCAGTTGATAAAATAGAAGATGCTGATATTATTATTGATGATCTTATTGATAGTGGTGCAACTGAATTAAAATATAAAAAATATAATAAACCTTTTATTGCTTTAATAGATAAAAGAATTGAGTTACAAAAACAATGGTTAGTATTTCCGTGGGAGCAAAAAGATGATGATACAGAAGAAACTGTAGAAGATAACATTACAAGACTTTTACAATATTTTGGCGAAGATGTTACAAGAGAGGGATTAAGAGATACTCCAAAAAGATATGTTAAATTCTTTAAAGAGTTTTTAAACCCACCTAAATGGAATTGCACATCGTTTGAGGGAGAGGGTTATGATGAAATGATAATACAAAAGAATATTCCTTTTCATTCTTTATGTGAGCATCATATAGCACCTTTCTTTGGCAAGGGCCATATTGCATATATTCCAAACAAAAAGATTGTCGGTTTATCTAAGTTAGCAAGAACATTAGAAACTTATTCAAGAAGATTACAAAATCAAGAAAGAATTACAACTCAGGTTGCTGAGTTCCTTTGGAATGAATTGGATCCAAAGGGTGTTGCTGTATCATTAACTGCAGTGCATATGTGTATGGAAATGAGAGGAGTAAAAAAACATAACACTCAAACGACAACAAATAAATTATTAGGCAAATTTAAAGATGATTCAGTAGTTAGAAATGAATTTTTAAGCTCAATTAGATGAACAAAACCGAACACAGTAAAAAAGCATTATTAGAAGCATTAGAAAAGAGCTTAGGGGTTGTAACAACAGCTTGTAAAAAAACTGAGATTGGAAGAACAACTTATTACGATTGGTATAATAATGATGATTCTTTTAAAAAGAAAGTTGATGATTTACAAAATGTTGCATTAGATTTTGCTGAGAGCCAACTGCATAAACAAATATCTGAAAACTCAACAGCTGCAACAATTTTTTATCTAAAAACAAAAGGCAAGAAAAGAGGCTACATTGAAAGACAAGAGATTACAGGAGCAGATGGTATGCCAACTAACTTTCAAATTGAGATAATTGATAAAACCGAAGATTCAGACTAATATTGTTTATAAGCATTTAGTAAATAGCAATAAAAAAATAATAGTTGAGCAAGGCGGAACTCGATCAGGCAAGACATATAATATTCTCCTTTATATAATATTTCATTATTGTATTAATAACCGAAATAAAATAATAACTATTTGTCGTAAAACATTTCCAAGTTTAAGAGCAACAGTATTAAGAGATTTTTTACAAATATTAAATCAACATCAAATATACAGAGAGGAGTTTCATAATAAATCAAATAGTGAATATAATTTATTTGGCAACTTAGTTGAATTTACTTCTTTAGATCAATCTCAAAAAATTAGAGGAAGAAAAAGAGATCTGCTTTTTATTAACGAAGGGAATGAATTATATATTGACGACTGGAGACAGTTAATATTTAGAACTCAAGAAAGAGTTATATTAGATTTTAATCCATCAGATGAATACCACTGGATCTACGATCAAGTTTTGACAAGAGAGGATTGCGATTTTTATAAAACTACTTATTTAGATAATCCTTTTTTAGAGGATATAATAAAACTTGAGATCGAAAGATTAAAAGAAACAGATGATCAATACTGGCAAATTTATGGTTTAGGTGAAAGAGCAACAAGCATCAATACAATTTTTAAATATGTTGAGATAAATAAAATACCAGATGATGCTAATTTTATTAGCTATGGTGCAGATGCAGGATTTACAAATGATCCCTCAACTTTAGTAAGTGTTTATATAAAAGATTATAATTTATATATTCAAGAGCATCTTTATAGGACAATGATGACAACTTTAGATATACATAATAAATTTAAAGAAGTTGGGATCCAAAGGCAACAGATTTATTTTGATTCTGCTGAACCTCGCCTAATAGCTGAATTAAGAAGAATGGGTTGGAACATCTTTCCAAGTTTAAAAGGAAAAGATTCTGTTAATGCCGGCATTGATCTTCTTAAGCGATACAAGATACATATAACCTCAGATTCAAAAAATGCTATTCAGGAGTTTAGAAACTATAAATGGAAACAAGATAGAACAGGTAATTTAATTAATATTCCTGAGGATAAAAATAATCACATTACAGATGCAGTGCGTTACGCAACTTATTCAATACTATCAAGACCTAACTTTGGAAGATATGCCATACAATAAACAATGTAAAAAATGCGATAATGATTACGTTTATATAGGCTCTGCTCAAAATGGTTTTATCTGGTTATGTAGAAAATGCAATTATTTAGAATGGGCGCCTGATCCTGACAGGACAAATTAAGTTTGTATATTAAATATATTATATATATATTTGTTATATCATTAATCAAAACTTAATAAAAATGAAACTAACTTTTGAAGAAAACTCAGCTTTAATAGATGTTGAATCAACATTAAAAATGTTATCTACTGCAGATAATTTAAGACCATACCAAAAAGAATGGGCAATAACATCTTATAAAAACATAACTAATTTTAGATTCCAACATTCTTAAAATGACAGATAAAAAAAAATTAGCTAATGCTATTGATTTAATAAAAGAATTAGAAAAACAATTAAAAGAAGCCAAAGAGTATAAGTTTGGCAAAACGACTTATATACACGAAACGCATAATTTATATTGTAGCGATGGACAAATGCATATAGGCTACGGAGAAAATAAATGGCTAATATATAATTCAGATCAATTATTTAAAGATCTTCCTTTTATAATTAATCAAGTTGTCAAAGAGAATAATAAAATGCAAAAAATGTATTTAGATGAAATAAAAAAAGAATTAAAACTATTATAATGGAATTAGTATCAAATTGTTGTGGAGCAAATCCATACTTAAATATAGAAACAGGAATGTGCGCAGATTGTAAAGAGCATTGTGAATTTATAAATATAGATTATGAAAGTAAATAGAGTTTATAAGACAGTTAGGCCAATGAGAAAATTTGGTAATTTAATAAAAGATATATTTAACCCTACTCAATCTGTTCATTTTTGGGTAAGAGTTAAAGAAAAAACTATTAGCAAAGAAGAAAAAGAAAACATTATATTTAGTGTGATAGAACTTTTAAACAACAGAATTAAAATAGATGAATAAAATACAAAACACTAAAGATCTTTCTTTTTATAGCAACTCAATACTATTTACTGAGCTTTTAAATAAAAAAGTTAATGATAATATAGATGACAAAGAGTTAGTTATAATGCAAGAATTATTAATAGACATATTCTTTTATGTAAACAATTTGCAAACTCATTATGCTAATTGCAAAATGATGAATAGTAAATACAGAGAGCAACGTAATGATGCTTTTTTAATAGCAGATGAATTAAGAGATGAAATAGAGTGGAATGAAAATAATGTTATTTAATTTGGTAGTTATATATTTTATATATATCTTTAAGTATTATTAACAATGAAGTTAATATTAAAACTTAACAAATGGAAAATTATACTATTGATTGTAATTATTATAACAAATCATTTAATAATATTGATGATTTAATTGATGACATAAGTTTATCAGGAATGGATCCAAATTATAATATTTTATTAAACGGAAAAAAAACAGGAGAACAAATAATTGATTTAATAAATTTTTAAAACTAAACAAATGGAACAAATATCAAATACAATAGAAGTTGAATACGAACATTTTTTATTAGAAGTAGATTATGATTGGAGAAAAGGACACGCAGGAGATTATTATAATGCTCCTGAGCCAAACGAAACAGATATTAATAAGGTAATAGTAATAGGTTATATAAATGATGATGGCAAGATCGAACATTTAGATACAAAGGTTAAATTTGAAATGTATGATTTATCAGAAAAACATATATTAGAAGAAATAGAATATGATGTTGAAAGTTTAATGTAATAATTTAGTTTGTTTTGTTTAAATTAGGTGCTTAGAAATAGGCACCTTTTTTTTTGATTAAATTTTATAAATAAATTCGTTATATAAGTATGGAATTAAAACTTAATATACCAACTAAGCTGAGTGAAATAACATTAAGGCAATATAAAAAGTTCATTGAGATAGGAAAAATAAATCAGGATCCAACTTTTATACAGGCTAAAATGATTGAGATCTTTTGTGGTGTTAGTCATAAATTCGCAACATTAATGAAATATAATGATGTTGAAGAAATCACAGGAGATATAAATAAATTATTATTACAACAGCCATCTTTAGTAACTACATTTAAATTAAATGGAATCGAATATGGTTTTATTCCTGATTTAGATAATATGACATTAGGCGAATATATTGATATTGATACTTATACAGGAGAATATGAAAATATTGAAGTTGCTATGAATGTTTTATATAGACCTATTATTAAAAAAATTAAAAACAAATACATAATAGAAGATTATAATCCAAAGAATAAAGATATTATGTTGGATATGCCAATGGACGCAGTCGTTAGTTCTTTATTTTTTTTTCTGAATTTAGGATTGGAGTTAACAGAAATTACCCTGAGTTATTTGAACAAACCTCAGAAAATCCACTCGGAGGAGTACAAAATTTTGCAAGAAAATATGGATGGTATCAGTCGCTTTTTGCCTTATCTGGAGGAGACATTATCAGAATTAAAAATATCACTAAATTAAATTTTCACGAATGTTTTTTAATGTTAGCATTTATGAAAGACAAAAACGAATTAGAACATCAACAAATGAAAAAAAATTTTAAATGAGCCAACAAGGAAGCAGAGCATTTTATCAAGTTACAGAAACTTTAAAAGCTCAATTATTAGATGATATAAATGTTAATACAGTTACAACAGGGGATATAACTCAAGTTGATTTACAAAAACAAACGATCTTTCCATTATCGCATATTATAATAAATAATGTAAGCCAAGAGGATGGTGTATTAAGATTTAATGTAAGCATCTTATCTATGGATATAGTAAACCAAAGCAAAGAGATAACAGCAGATTTATTTGAGGGAAATAATAATTTACAAGATATTTTAAATACACAACTATCAGTAGTAAATAAAGTTATTCAAGTCCTTAGAGGAGGCACATTACATCAAGATGCTTATCAATTAGATGGTAATCCTAATATAGAGCCTTTTTACGATAGGTTTGAGAACGAATTAGCAGGTTGGACTGCTTCTATGGATGTTTTAATATATAACGACATTAAAATCTGTTAATGGACTTTAAAGAGATAAATAAAATATTTAAAGACTTTGGTAATTATATGGTTACCGAAAGTCAAAAAAACTTAAAAACCTTTGGTAAAGGTAATGGGCCATTATATAACTCAATAAGCTATAAAGTAAAAGATGAGCCAAACAAAGTCATATTTGATTTTTATATGGAGGATTACGGCCTTTTTCAAGATCAAGGAGTTAAAGGAGCAGATCCAAAGAAATTAAGTCCAAATGCAAAATTAACAGGCCAACAAGCACCAAATTCTCCTTATAGATTCGGGAGCGGTGGATCCAAAGGATCTTGGAAAGATTTTGTAAGAAGTGTATCAAGTTGGGCGCAAATAAAAAATATTAGATTAAGACAATATACTTATAAAGATGGTAAAAAGAAATCTACAGGAAAATTTGCTAAAGGCAATTATGAATCTATTGGCCAAATTATAGCAAGCAACATTTATAATAGAGGATTAAAACCATCTTTTTTTTATACTAAACCTTTTAACTATGCGTTTGAAAATTTGCCTAAAGAACTATTTGATGGTTTTGCAGTTGATTTTATAGATGCAATAAAAACAGAAAAACAATAAAATGGCAGCAATAGCATTAAGAAGCCCACAATATAAATCATTATCAGCAGGAGCGAGTTCAGTTTATGCTTTATGCACAATTAAAATAGGTGGGGTTTTAAAATATACTTTAAGAAAAGAAGCAGTACCATCTCAAGTAGTAGTTTTTGAAATAGCAGAATTATGTAGAGATTTTTTAAACATTACCTTTGATGGAAGTTATACGGCTCAAACATTAACAATAGAAACTGAAATTAATTCTTATAATGTTTCAGGTGGTATTACGGCAAGCACTCAAGCAATAAATGACATAGGTTACGATGCTTATGGAACTTTTATGGAGGCAGCAAATCCTGTTGTACCTTTTGGCTCTCGACCAACTTGGCTATTAGGAGAAAACCCAAATCCAATTAATATAAATGATATTTTTTATATCTATGTACCTTATGATGTTTCAGGGCAAGTTCCTTATATAATTGCTAATGAAACAATGGGGTATCAATCTTATGGCTCAGCAGATTTAGATATTGTAGGCAGTCCTGCAGGAGTTAAAATGAATATAGTAAGAGTTGATTGCACAAAATATGGTCAAGGTCATAAAATAACTTTTGTTAATAAATTTGGTGCATTACAAGACTTATGGTTTTTCTTAAAATCAGTAAACACAACAACAAAAAGACAACAACAATTTCAAAGAAATATAATCAATGGAACTTCTTATGATGTTTTTACTCACACTAAACAAGTTTTTAATACGATAGCTAATACAAGTATATCTTTAAGTTCTGGCTATTATCCTGAATGGGCAAATCAATGGTTTGAGCAATTATTATTATCTGAGCAAGTTTGGTTAACAAGATTAGACCCTATTAATCCTTTATCTACTCAAGTCATTCCTGTAAATGTTAAAAAGAGTAGTATGATACAAAAAACATCTGTTAATGAAAGATTAATTGATTACACATTTGATTTCGATATGAGTTTTGATTATATAAATAATATTAGATAATGCAGAAACTACAATTATATGTAAATAATCAAAGAGTAGATTTATTTAAAGATGAACAGGTTTCATTTAATCAATCTATTCAAAACATAAAAGACCCTGCAAAGATATTTACAGAGTTTACACAAACATTTACTATACCAGCTTCTAAAACAAATAATATATTATTCCAACATTATTACAATTATGATATTGTTGATGGTTTCGATGCAAGAGATAAAGTAGATGCTTTAATCGAATTAAATAACATTACATTTCAACAAGGCTATGTAACATTAACAGGAACTGAATTAAAAAATAATCAAATTTATGCTTATAAAATAACATTCTTTGGCAAGACAGTAAATTTAAAAGATGTTTTAAGAGATGATAAATTAGCTGCATTAAGCACTTTAAATCAATATAGTTTAGATTATGATGCAACAAATATAAAAGCAAGGTTACAAGCCTCCTTAGGACCTATATTATGCCCATTAATAACATCAGGAGAAAGAAGGGGTGAATTTAATTTTTCAAGATTATATTATGATTCTCAAACATATCAAGGCAAAAATGATGGAAATCTATATTATCCAGGAGGAGGTGGTGGACATAGACACGGTGTTTATTGGGAAGATTTAAAATATGCTATTAGAGTTTATGAAGTTATAGAAGCTATACAAAGCACTTATGATATTGGTTTTACTGATGACTTTTTTAATACTAATAATTCAGAGTTTTATAATCTTTATTTATGGCTTCATCGAAAAAAAGGCGATGTACAACCTGCATCACAGATAACATTTTATCCGACCGAGGTAACAGGTTTTCCTATTTCATCACAAACTGAAACTACAATGTTAGGTGGTTCAGCTCTTGAAGTTTATAATTCTTGTAATCCTTATTCAGGTATTTCTTGTTTACCTAACGGCAATACATCTTTACCAACAATACAAACTGAATTAGTTTTTATAAGGCAAGACTCTAATCCAACTCCTTATAATA
>Ga0222717_10000513_pt1 | contig 33269 bp, 27 predicted proteins | sample C33_18DmetaG_FD_165053 | JGI IMG/M metagenome (GOLD analysis project Ga0222717, IMG submission 165053) | Estuarine water microbial communities from San Francisco Bay, California, United States - C33_18D | ecosystem: Environmental > Aquatic > Marine > Unclassified | place: USA: California... | reverse complement strand
TCGCGTATCTTCGTCGGGAATGCCCGCGATGACAGTTTCGATCATGGCGGTTTTACCTACAATGTCTAAAACAGCCTTTAGCTTCCACATGTCCACTACGTCAGGCACAACTGGTGCAACCGCAGGGCGTGGGACAACTTTGATCTCATCATCTACAATTTGTAGAGTCTCGGTAGCTGTATCAAACTCCAAATCGCTTGAGCGGATCTCGTTTAATGGTGTAGATGTGCGATTTGGAAACGGGCTTTCATCCGTCTCGTCAATCGTAGTTTCAAATTTGAGCATCCGTTTGTGCGGATCCCCTTGGAGCATGTAACCGCCAAGTTCTTCTGTTTGGAATAGATATGTTTTCATAAGTTTTGTTATGTTAGGCGTTTTTAATTTCGACCGTTCCACCGTTCGGTAATACATCGGGCAAAATAAAGTCATAACCTACTGTCACCATGTCCATGACGGTTGCACCGAATGTGAATGTGGTATCCTCATCGACCTTGGATAGCTTGTATAGGATTGTGGATTTTGTCGTTGCGACACGCTCACCCACTTGAACCCATCCAATTCCCTGCACGGCTCCGTTAGCCACTGTCACACCATTTACAGCATACCCACCAGAGGATGCCGCATCGTTCACAGTCAAATAAACCGTGTTCTTAATCGTGACCCACAGGCTATTTCCTGATGATTGATACTGTGGTGAATTGTAGACTTCACATGCGCGTGTCTTAACCAATGCACCATCAGCTATCGTTCCTTGACCAATGCCTGAACCTGAATCGTAGGCAGTCCATCCCGTAGCGTCAGCAGGGTGAACAGTAGAGGCACACAGGTCTGATTGAAAAAAGTAGCCCATCTGGTAGCCTATGTACCACCTAGAGCCATCATGGTGTATAAAAGCATTATAATAACTCCAAGGAGTAAAACTCACATCATCCCTGACAAACATACTATCGGCTTCATTCCAGAAAAAAGCACCAGAAACAGAGTTGCCTCCATCGGAAGTAGAACTTCTTGGATTGCCAGCATCAGAGATAATAAAGCCACGTTTAATGTCTGGTAGTGGTGATGGTGGTAGTTGCTCAATGCGTCCACCCTCGCCAACGATCTTAACCTGCTGATCGTCTGGTAGGTTGGTTAGGAGGATTTTCTCGTCGTTGTCATAGACTAGGATTGTGCCGTCATGCTTCCAGTTGCGGGGTTCATTACGTGTGACTGAATCAATCGTTCCTGTCGCTCCACTAAGGGCAGTCCACGCTGTAACATCTGCGGGGTGAGCTTCACCCCCAGCAGACTCAAAGGCTTGCATAGACCCCTTAATGATCCACTTGCCAGATTCGTAAGTGACTGACATATTGTTACCGCCACTGTTCTCATTGCAGTAAAACCCTAGATAGCCTACATCGGATGAGGGTGGACTATTCTGCCCAACCGTATCGGCAGAATAAGTCCCCGCCAAAGTCACTCCCATCATGCCTGCGGCATTTCCGACGATAACGAAGTCGGAAGCGAGATCGAGCTTTGCTGCCCGTTCAAGAATCTGCCCCGTGTCGGTGGTCTTGTAAACCGTGCCAGCGGCTACACCTGTCAGGGCATAGGCGGCTTCTTTGTTGGCGATAGAGGTGGGTGCAGATTCTGCTCCAAGGTTTGTTCTGGCGGTTGAATTATTTGAACTCTTTAAAAAAGTATCTATATCGGATGTTACAGTTACGTCAGGCATAATTTTTAGTGGTGTTAGGATTAAGGTTGCTTATAGTAAGTGGTGCCGTCGGGTTGGGTATAACGGGTACCAGAAGGAGACCGATAGAAACGGCTGACAGTGGATATAGTGGACACAAGTGTCCGAGCCCCAATCCGAACGATACTTAAACCTATACCCAGCATATCTGTTAAGCTTGGTTGTAGGCAACAGCAGAACCTGTAGCCAAAGTGAATCCCGTGATCTGCCCGTAAAGGACGTAACCTGCGGGGTATGTAGGTGTGGTTCCGTTGTCTCCAGAAGAACTTAACTCAGCCCACGTTAGTGCAGAAAGAGTAGACTCTTCAATGAAAGATATGGCACAGAAATCGCCAGCTACTGCCCCTGTCGAAGGGGTTGCGATGATGGCTCCACTCTGCCCGAAAGATTGTTTTTCGATAGTGCTAGGCATGGTATATTATAGTTTAGTGATGATAAGTTGGGCTTCAGATATTGTCAGAGATGTTCCCCCGTCCGTGGACGATTGATACACAACCACAACATCATTAGCGTCTAAGGAAAGAATACCGTGAAGGGATACGTTTGTCGAATCATTTGCTGATCCTACTTCTGCCTCTGCGGCGATCCCCGTAGCAACAAAAGTGGAGGCTGAGTTATCATACTGGTAGAGCTCGAATCGGTAAGTTTTGTTATGGTCACCTTCCGCGGTAACGGAAGCACTCACTTGGTAAACGCCTGTTGAATCAGAAACCCCGATCCCGTTGAGTGTCGCATGGTTAGGGTTCAGGGTTGCGCTAAGGCCGTTTGTGTCCCAAGATATTATAGCCCTAGGAGTAGCGTCCACTGATGCCTCTGCGATAGTATTTGCTGTAGTGTAGAGTGCGCCATATTGGGTATCCACTACGTCCTTGACGAAAGCTGTGGTAGCCAACTTTGTAGAGTCGTCGGTAGAAGCTTGTGTGGGGGCTGTAGGGTTGCCTGTTAATGAAGGGGACGCAAGAGGTGCGAGGGACCCAATCTCCCCCTGTACGAAAGCTGTGGTGGCTACCTTAGTTGTGCTATCCGAAGAGGATGGGGTTGGTGCCGCTGGGGTTCCTGTAAAGGTAGGGGATGCGAGGGGCGCAAATGACCCCATCTCATTCTGGACGAACTCAGTCGTAGCCACCTTAGTTGTGTTGTCTGAGGCGGCTGGGGTTGGGGCAACAGGTGTCCCTGTAAAGGTAGGGGATGCAAGGGGTGCAAAAGAAAGTAGCTCCCCTTGAACGTAAGCTGTAGTAGCAATAAGTGTGGAGTCATCGCCTCCTGATGGGGTGGGTGCTGAGGGGGTGCCTGTTAGCGTCCCATCTGCTAAGGGGGTAAAATCAGCTAAGGCATCCTGAACAAAGGCGGTGCTAGCCGCTGATGTGGAATCATTTGATTTTGTAAGAGTAGGGACATCAATCGCCCCCGCAGTCAAATCGACGGACCCTCCTGTTATGGTAGGGGATGCGTGGGTGTTACCCGAACCGAAAGAAACCCCATTGATAGAACCTCCCGAGACATCTACGTTGTCGGAGTTTTGAACCCCCATTGTGCCTGCCGTGGCAACATCCGATATTATTACAGTTATGTTATCACTCATGATTACAAGGAGGTCCTTTCTTTCTCGATGTTTATATCCCCACGCAACACTCGAGTTGTGCCACTGGGTCGTGTCATTATGACGTCGTATTTATAGTCTAATCCAGAACGGAGGGTCTTGGTATCCGATGGGCTTAAACTTAACTCAAAAACACCTGAACCAGAAGAGGTCTCAGATGTAGTAAAAGATGTGATAACCTTACCGCCCTCTACCAACCGTATGTCGGAAGCCAGTGCGGAAATATCACTAACTGGATCCCCATTCGCCAACGCGAAAGTGGACACGAACGAGAAGTTCGTGTCCCTTTCGATAGTTAGCGGGTGGTTAGTTGTGGAAGGCATATGCTATACATACCCCTTTGTTCGATACAGTTTAAGGGCAAACTGGTTGGGGGACAAACCTGCGTTCTCTTTGTCAGCGAGCATTTCACTGATCTCCGCCAGCTTCCTCTTATCCATAGATGACTTAGGGTCAAACTCACCTCCATGGACCGTCTTGAATAATTCAATGGCCTTCTGAGAATCAGCTTCTGCTGGTTCAGGTTGGGCTTCGGGTTCAGGTTGGGCTTCGGGTTCAGGTTGGGCTTCGGGTTCAGGTTGGGCTTCGGGTTCAGGTTGGGCTTCGGGTTGGGCCTTAGCCGCCTTAGCCGCCTTAGCCGCCTTAGCCGCCTTAGTCTCCGCCTCAATCTTAGTTAATGGAATCCCCCCTGTAGTGGCTTTTTCCATCATACCGCTTTTTACGGCGGCCTCTAGTGCGTCAGGAAAGCTATCTTCATCTGAGGGTCCCGCAATGGCTGTAAATACATCTTTGGTTTTAGCCCCGAGTAAGTTACCAACATCGTCGAATGAGACGTCACCGAGATCTTGAAGTCCAACTTTAGCAGAACGTACTAACCCGTCAACAACTTGCCCTGCGCGGTTGAGTCTTTTTTCTCTAGGTTCCGTGTAAGCCTTGCCAACGTCAGAAGGAGTCACCTTGCCCATGCCTGATAGGGCATAGTCAGCGGCGTCTGCTACTGCTTTACCAGCATTATTAACGCTGTTTGCCATTGCTTTTCCACTGTCTACCATTGCTTTTCCAGCTTGGTTAGCAGTAATCCTAGCGCCGTCTGCCATTGCTTTACCAGCGTCTTCGACCTTTCCACCCCCAACCATAATCATTTTGACTACATCTTGTGGTGTAACATCGCTTAGGTCATCCATGGCTAAACTTGCCATTTTTTGCAGGTCATTAAATGTCATAATATTTTAATAGTTAAACACCACCCCACCCCCGAAGGGGTGAAGTGGTGAAGGTTAACTTAGGCGGCTGGTGTAGACGAGTCGCGCTTGAATAGGATCACGAAGCCATACTGGGTCTTGATCGGCTTGGAAGCTGATGCTAGGACACCGCGGAAGAAACCAACGGTTCCATCTGGGTTAGTAGTGGCATGTGGGATGTTCAACCAGTTGAACTTACCTTTGTAATCAACAGGATCAAAAGTAATACCGTTTGATCCACCGAAGGGGTTAGGAATCTGAGACTCCATTACCTCTGAGTGACACACGAATGCGGCCTCGATCGGTGCGGCGTCGTAAGCAGGGTTGTCTGCTACGATTCCACTTGCGGTGGTGTAAGGAAGAACGCGAGTAAGTGCTCCAGAGCTAATTGTAAAGCGTGGGGCAAGATCGTCTACCAAGTGGTAGAATCCGCGGAAGGACTTCTCAACACCGAGAGGTGCGATGAGGTCACTCACTGCGGACTGATTGTATCTTACGTCGTCGCGGAACTCAGCTTCAGTTTGTAGCTGATACGAAGCTTCCGAAGAACAGATGAGACCAAACACAGGGCGGCCATTCTCCCGACCGTAGGCGTTACGTCCAGCACCTTTACGGACACTGTTGAAGTAAACCTTGTCGAGGATAGCGTTCGAGATATTAGCCGCAGGGCTAACGTCTGAGTTGCTTGCTCCCGATGTTGAGAGGTCGAGTCCGTCGATGGAGTTATCAAGGGAAACACCCTCGAAAGAATCATCAGCGGTACCGTCTCCGTCTCCGTCAACTGTAGATAGGATTGCAGTGCCAGAGGCAAGGCAAGAAACTAAGTTTTCAGAAACGCGCTCATACTCGTCGCGGTAGCGGTTTTCCCAAGTGTAAGCAGTAGCCTCGGTCATCAGATCCATGATGGCACGGATTTGATCCTGACGATGTGCGGCGAAGCGGAGGTCCTCAAGCGAAAGCTTAGGAGACTCGACCGATGCACGGCGTAGGTTGTAAGACTTAATCTTCTTACTGAAGTTGATGTAAGAACGAGTATCCTGATCCGTGAGATCCCCGTCGCCGTCTAGATCACCACCAGCGGCACCTGCGTGTTGCTTGGAAGCCTTAGCCAATGGCTGGGTTCCAGTAACCACAGAACTGTTGAGAGTGTCAGAAGACTCAGTGATAGCGATGTCATGCCAGTTAACGCCCGCGGTGTTACCAGCGGAAGCGGTAGTAGGCAGGGCACGGTCATAAATAAGTGTCTGCTGTGTGTAGCCCATTCCCTCAGGGAACGGAGTTTGTTTAATAAGGTCCATCCACGGTGAAGTGTGGAGGGTCGTTTTGTGGATGTCGGAACCGATGCGACCAGCCTCTTGGACGAGTGCGGCATCAATAGCGGACAAACCAGTATCTGAAGAAGATGCGAATGACATGATATTGTAGTAGTATGGTGTTAAAGTAAGTCACATAGCCTGCGATTCAGGCTGATGTATGGATTGTTTGTATCGGGCGAATACCTACTTCTTTAGAACTTGTTGTGGGGCAAGAGCAACCATACGAGGTATCCTATGTCTTTTGTGGCAATAGCCATCTGTGGATTGGTTGGGCTTTACTTCTTAGAACTCGTTAATGGCGAGAGCAACCAGAAGTTGAAACCCTTGTAATCTACAAACGCATACTAATGGATAAAATCCTGTGGGTCAACACCTATTTTAAACCAATCCGATTTGCCTCTCCAATGCCTCTGCGAATGAACCTTTAGGGGAACTCGCGGCGGGGGTGGCATTACTCGGGGTTCCCGATAAGTTAGGTTCCGCGTCAGCGTATTCCGCCAGTTGACCTGTGAGGGCATCATTTTCTTTTTGGGAAACCATGAGCTCCTGAACGATACGCGGGAGTAACTGTGCGGCTACTGCTTGGTATGCAAAATCAACTGGGTGAACAACGGAAGGGTCTACTGACGCCGCGCTCTCTTGCACAGCATCTAAATCGAGATCTGAAAACCCGCTTAGAAATGGTAGCTTCTCGCTAATTCTACCAACAACATTCCGTGTAGCATTACCTCGATTAGTCGCCCTCTCAGCGGCGGCCATCTTCTCTCGCTGTTCTGTAACGAGTTTAGCCTCTTGGAGCGCTTTTTCGGCGTTATCGTGGAGGCTATCTCGTCTAGCTAGAATCGGGTCTACCTCTGCGGCTAGGCGGTAGAAAATAGCCTTGTCACGATCAGATGCCTCGGGCAAGAGTTCTGATACTCTCTCCTCTTGTGTGGCCTCGTCCTCAATGGAAAGGGCTTCAGCTAAAGCCTCAGGGTCTACTTCATAACGCTCCGCTAAACTACTGACCCCTGTGAATATCTCGTCGAGGGGGTCAAGGACCGCGGATTTATATGCGTCTGTAGATTCCAGATCAGTGAGCATTCGCTCTTGGTCAAAAGTTGCAATGCGTTGCTTTAAAGAATCAACTGTGTCGTCGCCCACGACGCCCTCGAGTTCTTTAATCCTTGCCTCAGCAACAGTGGCTCGTTGGATGAGTCCATCCCTTTCTTCTACGTGGCCCTTTAATTCACCTTTCAATCGCTGGAAAGCTGAGGCGGCCTTTGGTGTCCAGTCTTCTGGGGCATCCCCCTCAAGGGACTCGAGTAGATCAGGTGCTGGTGTGCTGTCGACTTCGGGTGCTGGTGTGCTGTCGCCTTCGGGTGCTGGTGTGCTGTCGCCTTCGGGTGCTGGTGTGCTGTCGCCACCATTTAATGCGTTCTCTAAAGCCTGATCAAATGAAAACTCCCCGAAGCCCATATCTTCTGTGGCTGGGATACTATCAACGGGGTTTGGTGTTTGGGCTACATCTGTGGACTCAGGTGCGGGGGTAGGGTCTGCGGTAGGGGATTCAGGGTTGGTCATGGTTTTTGATGGTTATATGTTATCTTGGATGTAGTTCCACTCTGAGAGTGCGGGGTTGGTTTCAGGTTGTCCTGTGGGTAAGGTTAGTCTCTGGAGATCTCGAAAAGCGTCGCAGTAGCCTGCATACCATGTGTGGCTAACAGCATTTTCATGTTCCGTAGCTAAGGATGTGCGTGATGGTCTACCTGCCTCTTTCAAGGAAACTGCGGCCAATACAAAAGTATCCGACGTAATAAGCTCCCGAAGAGCGGATCCGTTAGCGGGGTTTTGATGCCATAATGGCAAGTCGATTGGGTTTACCTGTTTAACAGGCATTGGTTTTGGTGGGGTCTTCCTGAACATTAGGATTCGCGTTGGTTGGTTCCTTGGTATAGACCAAGTGATGCGGCTGTTGGTGTGCCGTTAAGTATTCTCTTCGCGGAACTTTAGCGCAGTTTCGGCATCACGTAAAGCTTGTTCTTCATCAAATTTACGTTTTTTCAACTCCATTTCCAACTCAGCTTTTTGCCTCTTCATCATCATGTCCTGCTGATGAGTTTCCATCTTAGCGAGTTGGGCGGGGTCTGGTTGCTCTGGTTGCTCTGGTTGCTCTGGTTGCTCTTGGCTTGCCTGCTCCCGTTGTAATTTCTCGAGATGCTTAGACGTGTTGTTAATGGCTTCCTCGGCGTATTGCATTACCTGCTTCGTGTAGCCAACTTGACCCTCTAGTGCAGGGTCTCCCGCGGCGAACTGAACTGTTTCACCTAGGTGCTGGTAGAACGCTTGCAGTGCGGGTAGTGCCTGAACTGGGTCTACTTCACCCGAGTCGAGACCCTCGATGATCCCTTCTACTTCCGGTAGGTGAACTTCCAAGTGTGCTCCGTGGTATTCGCTCGACAGCACAGGAACTGGTCTGCCACCCATCAAGTCTCTGTTCTCAAAGAAGGCGATCTTCGATGCGCTGGTCTCAGGGGCTCCTTGCTCACGTGGGGTGTAGCGGTCAGCGAGGTCATGCCCCACCCTCGTGCTAACGATGTCGCGTGTTAAGTTGCGGCGACCTGATTCAGGGAACTGTCCTGAAATACCTTGTAGCTCACGAAGAGCAACCATGCGGTTGGCTTGTGACCCACCACCGATTGATCGGACAGCTTTGGTCTTATCGACATCAAGGGATCGTATGAAACTTTCTGGGACACCTCTTTCAGCGCACCGACCAATGAGCTCTTTAATGGCTGGGTCGTTCTTTTCTGAGACAATACGCTTAACCACACTACGCATTAGGCGGTTCCATGAAGCGTAAAACAGATTAAGTGAAGCCCCGCTCAAACGTGTGGCAACATCCATATCGGACACCACCTGCATCTCGTTGCGGTAAGGTGAACCCTTGTCAGGGCCGTAGCTACTGACGACATCAGTGTTACGCATCAACTGCTGATTCATGTCCTCTAGCGCGGGCATGACCGCCGTCCCGAGATTCGGGGATGGGCGCGGGATAATGTTTACGTTAGGGGACAGGACGGCGTAAGCACCGTAGAAAGTGAAGTCGAGCTCCTCAAGGGCTCGCTGTGAATCTGGTTGGATCATCACCGCAGACCCGAGCATAGCCCCATCAACCATTTGGCAACGAAGTCTATTGGATGTCTGGATGTGGGCAAAGATGCGCTGGCCTAGACCCCTGACTGAATGGTATGTCCCGTTGGAACCAACACCATACGAGAACATGACAAAGGCGTCTTCGGCTGACTGATATCGGTCAACCTTCTGAAACATAAATGCTTCGGGGCTAGACTCAGCGCAAGTGTAATGAGAAATCCCGCCGCTCGCTTCGCGGACTAAAAAGTGAAGGACGTCTACTGTGGGGTTCTGCACCCCCATGTATAAATCGTTGTTCTTGAGCTCGGCTTGCATTGCCTCGAAGTCTGATACCACACCGCCGCCATAGGAACCGCGACCAGTGGTCTTAACATTCTTCGCCATGACCCGCTTAACCTCGCTGACATTCCAGCCTATTTTTTTGGCGGTCTTCTCATTCTTAATGAAATGGTTTAGCTCGCTTATCCGATAGGACCGTCGAATGACTGATACATCAACCGCCTCCTCCGTCGCGGGGGATTGCCGAGGGATCAAGATGTCCTCAAAGGATCCGACCCTGAATCTCCAACCTGTTGGGGAATCAAAGTAAGCCACGCCCACACCGTGCTTGATGAAGGTCGTACATAAGCGTAGGTAAGATGAGTGGAACTCAGGCCACGAGCGGAGCATGTGTGAGATCTCATCGGCAACAATCTCCTCACGCTCAAGTCGCTGGTTGGATTCACCTTCCGTCCCCCGAACATCTACGAAGCGTTCAAGGGATGAATACAGATCGACGTATGCCGATAATGCAATGTCGAGTTGGCGTTGTGCCTCCCCGAAGTTTAAGTTGGTCTTCATGTTCTGACCACTAGCCCGAAGCTTTGCTTGGTCATAAGGCGCGGCCCCATCGAACATGGCGTCGAGCCGCGCACGCTGGAGTGAGCTTTCCCGATCCGCCTGATGAAGCGTTGTGTAGATCGCAAGCGCGGACTTAACATCTTTGATGCGGGTTTTAGCTAGGGTTCCGTCTTGCTCGGTGTTTTGTAACCCGAGGCCATCAATGACGGCGAATGAACTTGGTTTGGTCGCCATAATAATTATGTGGTGCAGGATAGAGGTAAAGGGTTCAGGGGTCAAGGTTTTTGTTGAGCTACACCGATGATAGCATTGGGCTACCCCACGCGGCTTTCACAAGGGCGGCGATAGTTGCGGTGGTGTACTTCCCGTCGAAGCGTTTCAGAGATACCCGCTCCACCCCGTCGTCGCCAACAGATGATGCCTTCGCGTATAGCCGACCAGCCCACTTACCTCGCTGGGGTGGGGTTATGCAGTATAGCATTCCGTCCTCTGTGATGGCGTAGTCAGGGAAGAGGGGCTCGATGGGGACGGCGTGCTCCTTATGTAGGATCTCCTCGAGGGTTAAGGGTTCCGCGTGGAACGGGTCCCCGTGATTGAGGATAATATTTTCAGGTGTGATGGTGTATCGCTTCCCGTCATGACCCTTGATGGTCGCGCGGAACTTACCTGAGTTTGAGTAGGTTGCGACCTCCTTGTCCTTGAGGGGGTCAGGGGATTCTCCTACCTGCTCAAATAGTTTGTGGCTCTCGGTGACATAATGCTTTTCTGATTGTGGTATTTTGTAGTAGTTCATTGGTGTTGGTTTAACCCTGATTCCTGATCCCTGATTCCTGTTCACTTACCCTAATGCAGGGTTAATGATAAAGGGTTCAGGGTCAATGAGGGAGAGGGTGTGGTTTTGTATCACGCTCAAGGATGTCTCTGGGGAGTCCCCTGAAACTGTTTCCTTGTAGATCATATTGAGTAGTTCCCGATAGGCATATACCTCAAACGGAGTCCAGTCCACGTCGAAGCAACCACACTCACACTGATCGTAGGCGCCACAGGCGCAACTACTGCCTCCACAGTTGTCGCGCCAATTGGCGGGTAACGGGTATGGTTCAGGTGTAGGTGAGTCAGACATAGTATCGAAGTGTTGTTTCGGGGAACCTATCACAGATTACACAGCATGGAAAGAGAAAACTTTAAGTTAGCGGAGGTGGCGGGGGCGGGGTAACTAGCGGGGGACGTCATCTGCATAACTAAATAACATTAATTAAATAATGAATTCTAGAAGAAGTTTATATATACCCTGTAGAAATATATTACATATATAAACTTTACCTGACGCGAGGTATTTAATTAATGCGAGTTACTGCTCCAAAACCTTTAATATCCATAACTCCTTTACATTAGGTGAGTTATCTACCATATGGGTGTAGACTTTAAAATAAACGCATTAATTAAATAAATTTTAGGGTCTCTGAGACCACCTTAATGGCACCTCTAAGATAATACTTTAATGCACATTAGTTGCGTTATGCTAATACTAAAGACCTACTTAATAATCTCCATAGGACTCACCCGAACCGCGATTCACGCGGAAAATAATTAAACGACTTCGTGTATAACGTACGCTTTCCTGTACGCCGACCCGCCCCTTTTTGACCCTCTGCACCCTGTGCATGTTGCGACTGGGAAGAGAATACTTGAACCCATTTGTCAGTATGAGGTATTTACGACGCCTGTATTTGCACCCTGTGCATGTTGCGACTGGGGAGAGAATACTTGACCCCCTACCCTGTGACTTGAGTCTCTAACCGCTGATTACTTTCCCCCTCTTCTTTTTTACTAGCTTGTCCAAGCTGTGTAATGATTTCGTCTGCTATTGCCTTCCCCAGATTAACAGGGACTGCATTACCTATCATCTTGTAAGCCTTTGCAATATTGTCATAATAAAATTCAAAATCATCTGGGAAGGTCTGAACTCTGGCGCATTCACGTACACTCAATCTCCGATACAAGTGTTCATGACCTGAGATAAATACCCTCTTGTTCTCCCCCACTAATTTCATGGTTGGGGCCTGTGGGTGAAGCGGGGCGTGTCTACCACCTGCCTGTATTGTGAAAGACTGTTCATCCCATCTTCTCACTCTGTTTCTGGACATGTAGATTGTGGAAAATCCGCCTGTCATATACTCATGGTTCAAAATTTTGCACTTTGATCCGTTGGTATAATTCTTATCTCTAGCTGGGATTACATTGTCTTTTAAATCTCCAATAGCTTCTGACAGGGGGATTTTGGGGGAGACCTTCTCAGGAAAAGAAAAATTAAAACCTAGGTCTTTTCTTATTCCGATGAAGAATACACGCTTTCGGTCCTGTGGGACATTATAATTTGATGCGTTCAGTAGCTTAAAAGAAAGGTTGTAGCCTGCACCTGTAAAAAGATCTTTTATCCCTTGCAGTGCCTCTCCGTGTCTGGGGGCGAGCATCCCACTGACGTTCTCTGCCAGAAAGAACTTCGGCTTCTTGGCTTCTAAGATTCTAATGAAATCATAAAACAGTTGCCCCCGCTTATCCTCAATCCCGCGCAAAGCCCCTGCTTCGCTCCAACTCTGGCAGGGCGGCCCACCAATAATACCATCACACTCTGGGACTTCGTCTTCAGGTATGTTGACTATACTCCGCCTGTCTAAGATAGTGTGTGGGTGGTTTTTTTCGTATGTCTCCCAAATATCCTTATCATATTCATTAGCCCAAATGACATCTGCACCTGCGTTAGTAAAACCCAGATCTAAACCCCCTGCGCCAGCAAAAAACGAGATAATTTTCATACAATAATTAAGCAATAGAATTGATTATGCACCCTGTGATTTGAGCCCCTAACCGCTCATTTCCTTCTCTCGCTTCTTTTTGAGGTAGTATTCGCGGTGGTACGCCCGCTCACGTTCCGCGTATTCGGGGTCCTCCAATTTTCTCCTTTTTCGTTCCTCGAGGATCTCTTCACGCTTCTTCCAGTATCGGTCCTTTTGATACCTCAATCGCTTGATTCTGTTCTTGTCGTAATACTTTCGCTTATATGCGAGCACCTTTGCTGGGGTCTTCTTGGCCATGCCCTATGCTACCCTAGATGCCGAAAAACGTCAAATTTTTTCGTGTAACCCCCTATATAATATATAACTGCTCGTGAAAAACCCACCCCCCACCCGTGGCGTGTATCCTGTTTCCTGCATCATTTACCCTTTTTCCTGCCAAATGGAGGGTGTTAGAGTGTTCAAGGGAACAGGAAACAGGGTTCACCTCGCGCGCGCGTTCTATTCCCCGCGCGACATTTTAAAGATATGGCTGTTGCGTCGTGAGCTTCTCCCCATTGGAGGATGAAGGCGATAAACCGATTTAATCGCCAAATTAAACCAAAACCAAAAAAAGAAAATGAAAAGCAATAATAAAGCAAAAGAAGTAGTAGTATTGATTGAGTCAGTTATCCATTGTGACAATGAGGTAGCCGATATCCAGAATAAAGTGCATGATCTTGCCCATGAGATGAGCAAAGTCATTGCGGGAATGGACTGGAAAGACATAAAACCCATCGTGATAGAGGCGGGGGAGGAAATAGCGGCTTGGTATAGCGGCTTGCAATTTAAACTCCTGTCACTGTTTGTCGCGGCTTCCTTCCCCGATACAGAGGAAGGTGGAAAGTTTGCCCGTGACACTGCCAAACTCCTTTGTGAGTCGCTGTTTGGCGAATACACGGCAAGTCACCGCGCCGCGTTGTCCAAAAACTTGTCCGATGGTCAAAAGGCCAAACGTGCAGGTGGTCGCAAAAAAGGCAAGAAGCAGGTTGATCTACTGGCTAAAGCAGTTAAGGCGTTTGAAGCTCTGACTCCTGCCGACAAGGCAAAGTTCCTCAAAGGTCTTAAGTAAACATCCACAGCCCATCGGTTTAATCGCCAATTAAACCGATGGGTTGCAATGTGCTGTTTGATATTCTGTCAAGCAACGCAACACAAAACCAAATAAAACCAAATGAAAACAAAAACAAAAAACAATAAGACAATAAATCAACTTCAAACGGTCAGCGAGTTTGACCTCGCTTTCCTCAAAAAGGGGCTGTGCCCTGTTTACGGCGGCTGTATCGCCACGGGGAGCGATCCCACCCCATTAAAGCCCCTCGGGGGCAACCGCTGGTTGCACCTTGAGCTAGGATTAACCTTGCAGGGGGAAGTGCCCTGTGATGGGCAAGGCTACGATTACCTCAAGGTGATCTAGATTAAACATCACATATTCAGCCCGTCGGTTTAATCGCCAATTAAACCGACGGGTTGCAATGTGCTGTTTGATATTCTGTCAAGCAACACGTAAACAAAAACAAAAACAATAAGACAATGAAAACAAAAACAAAAAACAATACCATCCCATCCCTTAAGTCCCAAGACTGGGACACAACCTATGTTAAGGGGTCAGACCCTGAGCTAGAGAATCTACTCAAAGAGGTAGAGAGAGAAGTCTCTTGGAAGATGCAGGGGCATTGGGCTTCAAATGCACAATGGCCTAGAGAGAGGCTAGAAAAAAGAAAGGTAACAAAACAGTGGCAGACTGCCCAGCCCTTATACTGGGCGCTCAACGCCTTCGTGCTCGCAACCTACTCCTCTGAAGAGGGGAATGAGGTTACCACTCTAAGCGCGAGAACCTTCACCAAGAAGAGGGTTCTTCAAATCAAAAGGACTGCTCTTAGCACCCGCAGGATGCTAAGTTAAGGGACACACTCAACCCATCGGTTTAATCGCCAATTAAACCGATGGGTTCAACGCAAAACAAAAACAAGAAGACAATGAACATACAAATTAATAACGGGCTGGCATATCTTGCCCACCACGAGGAGCGCACCAAGTCACACAAGGGGATATGCGTATCCGCTTGCCTTGCCAAGCTAGGGATACACCCTTCGCAGTATCAGTCCACGTGGACTGTGCGGAGCAAGGCCAACGCAACCTATGGCGTTCTCCGCCGTCACGGGTTTGCAGTCCGTTCCCGCAAGTCTAGCATACCCAAGGGTGCTACGGTTGGCGGCATACGCAATAGCATCCGCAAGATGCAAGACCCACCTGAATCCTGTTACCTGATCCATGTATCAGGACACATGCTACTTCTCTCCAACACGGGGGAGACCATCATCGACACTGACCCCCGCACACGAGACCGCCGCAAGGTGCTTGACATAAAAGCGGTGTGGTCTAAGTAAACATCACATCCTCAGCCCGTCGGTTTAATCGTCAATTAAACCGATGGGTTCAACGCAAAACCAAACCAAAAACAATACCATGCTAAACGCTACAATAATAATATTCACCACCGCGATCTTTATCGGGGTCATGATGGTGAACCTCTTAACCCTGAACCCTGATTCCTTCACCTTTACTCGTTGGTGTTGGATCGTGATTCGGGATTCCTTCACCACGGTATTCATCCTCATTGTGGTGTATGCCATATTTGTGATGGTGCTTGCATTCTAAATTCATAACGTCATGGAATGCGTCATCACCACAATGAGGGAGGGTAACTTCACCAGTGGAGTTATCTTCGAATCCTCAACCCGCACCTTGATTCCTGATTCATTGGACATGATACTGGAATCAGGGAACATGAACGGGGATCAGCCCCGCCTGATATTTGTCAATTCAAACTTGACATTGGTAATCCGCCCCCTAAATCAAGGGGGAGACATGGGAGATAATAATACCCAGCATAAAGGGGAGTGGTTCAAAGTCACTTCCGTATAATATAAACCCCACATACTCAGCCCGTCGGTTTAATCGCCAATTAAACCGATGGGTTGCCATGTGGTGTTTGATATTCTTTCAAGCAACACGTAAACAAAAACCAATAAACTACAATGAAAAAACTAAGTGATACACTAAAAGAAATGGGGGTGGGATTTACATTCCCAATCGAGATTAAAAATGCAGTAGGTAAGGAGACCTACTTCGAAAACATCAACGGCTACTGGCACAAGTATGAGTATGACTCAGAAGGCAATGAGACCTACCACGAAACCAGCGGCGGATACTGGGGCAAGAGAAAGTATAACCCATCAGGCAAGGAGACTTACTACGAAAACATCGACGGCTACTGGCACAAGCGTAAGTATGACCCATCAGGCAATGAGACATACTACGAAACCAGCGGCGGCTACTGGCACAAGTATGAGTATGACTCATCAGGTAATGAGACCTACCACGAAACCAGCGGCGGATACTGGTGCAAGAGTGAGTATGACTCAGAGGGCAATGAGACATACTACGAAACCAGCGGCGGCTACTGGCGCAAGCGTGAGTATGGATCAGCAGGTAATGAGACATACTACGAAAACAGCGACGGCGAGAAGACGGGAACACCGCGATCAGCCAAGACCTGCGAGGGCAAGGTTGTCGAGGTGGACGGTGTGAAGTATGAACTGAAGTCTTTATAATATAAACCCCACATACTCAGCCCGTCGGTTTAATTGGCGATTAAACCGACGGGTTGCCATGTGGTGTTTGATATTCTTTCAAGCACTACTCGCCAAGACATTTGGCAAACAACACAGAAAATAAAATGAAAACAGAAACAGAAAAAAAGATAGTTGTGGACTACCTAGGTAATTCACAAGAAGAAAACGAGTGCTACCAGATCACCATCGGTAAAGCCGCAGGTGAGTGGGGGCATGAGGATGACGTACACCACGCCACCCACCGTGATGGGGATGATATAGTGTATGTTGACGATGACATCGGTGATCTCGTGTGGGATCACGACGGTGAACTGATTGAGGGAGATGATGCCGTAATCACCTACCTCGAAAATGACGTAGCCCACCGTGACGATTGTGTCCCAGTGCAGACCTACTACGATGGGGTAGTGGGTTACGAGATCGACGGGCATTGCGATCTCGTGGAGATATATGACGACGCTTCACGATACGCGTTGGGAAGTGAGTGTGTGTGGGTGGATTCGCGTGACATCTACGTATTCGAGGACGACGATAACTACCGTTACCACGATGGTCACGACGAGTATTACCACGTGGATGACTTACCCTGTTCGAATGGGGAGAGCGACAGAATAAATGAGTATCACTGCTCCCCTGATGTTGCGGTGTATCAGAACCACCCGAAAATGTGGCTCGGGGAGAAATACCTCCCCAACCCTGAATACCACAAAGTCTTCGACAGTTACACGATAGGCTTCGAGGTTGAGAAGAACAGCGTCGATGGGTGTGATAATGAAGGCGACTACGTCGATGAGCAACCACTCTTCGCAGGGTGGGAGACGGACTCTTCCTGTGGGGTAGAGGGTATTACTAATGCTTACTCCCTCAATATGGGGGGACGGCTGAAGAGTGATATCGGACGATCACCACTCGTCAACGAACGCACCGACAGGAGGTGTGGCGGGCATGTCAATGTCCGCGGTGAGGGGCTAACTATAGAAGCAGTTCGTCCCTACGTGGGGCTGATATACGCTCTCTATCGTGGTCGCCTTACAAACTCCTACTGTGCAGGCAACATCCGTCTTGAAGCAGGGGCTAGGGGTGCAAGCTACTCCGCCATCAAAAACAAGGGGGATGATATGATAGAGTTCCGCGTAGTATCGCGGGTCACTACTGGCGACACCTTATGGCGGCGGTTCTTACTGTTCAAGGAAATCATGTGGTGTGTTCATCACAAGTTGTCCTTCAACGGTTTGATGAGACGCACACGGAAGATCCTACGCACCATGTATCCTGATCCCTGTAAGCGAGCCATGATTCGTGACCTAGCTTACAAGTTCCAGAGATACGTGGATCTACATGAACTCCACGTAGACATCACAGAGTGGATCACTGATAGCAGTGCCACACTCGTAGCAGGGGAGAGAAACACACCTGTAACAACACAAGAAACAACACAAGAAACAACACAAGAAATAACATTATGTGCTTAATTATATACAAACCAAAAGCAAACCAGACAATACCACAGAAGTACATCGACAACGCCATGCTCATCAATCAAGATGGGTTCGGGATAACGTTCCTCGATGATGGAGAGACAATCAAAACGGCGGACTACCAGCGTGCTGAGAGTCTACTCCATATGCCTCGGCCATATGTAGCACACTTCAGGTATGCTACGCAAGGTGCAATCAATGAAGAGAACATGCACCCTGCTCCCTTCTCTAAGGGATGGCTGTTCTCAAATGGTACTGTCCCCACCTTAGGGACTAAGAAAAAGTCTGACACCCGCGTGGTGGCAGAATACCTAGAGGATACACCAGAGAAACATTGGGCTAAACTACTGTCAATGACTGACACTAGGTTTGCCGTAGTCTCCCACAACCTACGGGTTAGGCGATACGGTAAGTGGCACAAACGTAAAGGTGTCTACTACTCCAAGGACAATTGCTTCCGCACGTCCTATGCTCAGTATGGGTATGGTTCAAGCAAGCAATACCCATGTGGGTTCGACATTGTCGATGATGATGAGGACGCGGATTACTTCGGTAGGCACGGCTGGTATGACAATACGGGGGCGTATTGGAAATACACCGATGAGGATCAGTCTCTGCGGGACTCCCTGCTAGATGGGGATTCTATGGATGAGTTCCTAGATAGGAATGACTACCCCTACGAAAATGCAATTGATGATGCGTCTGCATCACAGAAGTCACTAACTGTGGAAGATCCTGACCTGCGGATGGATGATAGGCAATTGCTCCAGTTCGATGAGGGGTTTAAGTATGAGCCTGCACTCAACCTAAATGACACCGAGTTGATCGACATGATTGATCAACTCGAAACAGTCCACCTCAACAAACCCCTATCGCCTGATGCCACCGACGCGTTGGAAGAGTATTACACCGAGCTAGACAGGCGAACGAGCCTGTGTGGTTACGATGTGTATGATGCCAATTCAGAAACATCAAGGAGTGGTAGAGTGGATGAGTATGATGAGTATGACGACCACGAGTATGATAACTACATCACTTCCCCTGCTAATGAGAGCCTACCCTCGAACCATGAATTGGTTGCGGTGTATGGAACTCTAAAGAATGGGCAAGGTAATCATCACCATCATCTAGGTGGTGGCAAGTCTAGCTTCGTAGGTAGTGGGAGAACCGCACAGAAACTCCGCATGGCGGACTTCGGCATTCCATATGTCTACGCTGGAGAGCATAAGGACGGGCACAACCTAGTAGTGGATGTGTTCAAACCATCGAGTGGTAAGACGTGGGCGGGGCTGGACTGCCTTGAGGGAGTCCCCACCCACTACCACCGAAAGGAGACAACCATCATCCTAGACTCGGGTGAGGAAGTCACAGCGTGGATGTACTACGCATCGCACCAACCCGACAAAGGGGCGGATTGGATTGACAACTACAAGGGCTTCGGTTCGAAGTCGCGGGGTTTTAAATTATAGCACCCCCAACCCCCAACCCCCACACATACTCAGCCCGTCGGTTTAATCGCCAATTAAACCGACGGGTTGCCATGTGGTGTTTGATATTCTTTCAAGCAACACGTAAACAAAAAACCAAAACCAAAACCAAAACCAAAACCAAAACCATGAAACCAAATAAAAAATACAAGACGTATGCCGTCACCCTTGAGATCCGCTCTGGAGACTACGAGAAGCATAACCGCATGCTCATCCATGCACCTGACTCGGAAAAGGCATGGCACTTTGCCTGTTATGCAGAGTCCCACTACCCATCTGAACTGCAATGGGACAGCGATGGGTGGTGCAATGAACCCGACTGGTCATTCGTATACCGAGTTGATGGGGTCGAGGAAGTGCCAGACGATGAAGTGCCTGTGCTTCGTAAGCACCTAAGCTACATGATATATGATGCTGAGGTTCTCGCTAAGTGCGGAAACTACCTAGAAGAAATGATCCAATCCGAACTACCAAACCAAAACCAAATAAACTACAATGAAAAAACTAAGTGATACACTAAAAGAAATGGGAGTGGAATTTACATTCCCAATCGGGATTAAGAATGAAGCAGGTAAGGAGACCTACTTCGAAAACAGCAACGGCCACTGGTGCAAGAGTGAGTATAACCCATCAGGCAAGGCGACATACTACGAAACCAGCAACGGCTACTGGCGCAAGCGTGAGTATGACCCATCAGGCAATGAGACCTACTACGAAGACAGCGACGGCGACTGGCGCAAGCGTGAGTATGACTCAGCAGGTAATGAGACATACTCCGAAACCAGCAACGGCGATAAGACGGGAACACCGCGATCAGCCAAGACCTGCGAGGGCAAGGTTGTCGAGGTGGACGGTGTGAAGTATGAACTAAAAACAATCAACAACTAAATAACATGAAAAAACTAAGTGAAGTATATAAGGAACTAGGGATTGCATTTACATTCCCAATCGAGATTAAGAATGAAGCAGGCGAGGTGACATACCACGAAAACCGCCGCGGCTACTGGTGCAAGTATGGGCATGACCCATCAGGCAATGAGACATACTACAAAACCAGCAACGGCTACTGGTGCAAGAGAGAGTATGACTCAGCGGGTAATGAGATATACTACGAAAACTGCTACGGCTTCTGGTGCAAGAGAGAGTATGACTCAGCGGGTAATGAGACCTACTACGGAGACAGCGACGGCGACTGGCGCAAGCGTGAGTATGACTCAGCAGGTAATGAGACATACTCCGAAACCAGCAACGGCGATAAGACGGGAACACCGCGATCAGCCAAGACCTGCGAGGGCAAGGTTGTCGAGGTGGACGGTGTGAAGTATGAACTAAAAACAATCAACAACTAAACTACAATGAACAAAACAAAAACAACAGAAAAAATGACAGAACAAGAAACTAGATTAGCGGACTTTAAATTACCTGAATCCAGCAGGGGGGATTTCAACCTCCCTAAGGATTTGCAAGACACGCTTTTATTAAATTACGCAATCATAGGCCTCGAGTTTTTCTTGCCAGATGGCGTTGATAAGGCTCTCATCCTATACCCACACGATGGGTTGGAGTTGAGATTTGCAGTCCGCATACGTGAAGATAATTGGTACTACGCCCCCCTCGATAGCACCCGTCTAGTGACTGATAGGTTCGGCACGGACAGTCGGCGCATCCTTGTGGATAACCCTCCCCCCAATTTAGCTACGGACGACCTATCCAATTTCTGCTATCTAAGCCCCGCCTCCCCAACTTATATACCCGCAGAAGAATGCGTCCCGATGGGGGTGATGGGGGTAGTTAAGACAATATCTGGATATGTACATTGTGAGGGAATGATGTCGGCAAGCGAATTTGTCCATACGGACTCTGGCATATGCCTTGCGGATAGAGCTTTCAGGCTAGCCCCCTATTATGGGGACGAACGATTTGTTAACCCTGACGTCAGTTACGTTATGTCGCATCGGCAGGGGTATTACTTCGTACATGACATGAGACGGATCGAGCCCCGTAATCAACCCTCATTCTATGCCGCACCAGATGAGGAGGGTTATTACCACTGTGACATTAGGGGGTGGATTCCTGAGGACGAAGCCCTAGATGATATGGGGGGATACATACATGAGTATCATAGTTCTCCACCACCTAAAATGTATTTCCCACAACTTGTGGGTAGGCTAGGTGTGGGGTTAGGTGGGGCTACATTCAGTAACCAACGCGGGCGATCTGCCTTATGGAAATATGGATTAGGGTTTGAAATTGAAAAGAATTACGCCCTATGCCCCAATACGGGGAATCGTTTAAATAAATGCGGGGATGTGCTCCCCTCTGAACCACTCTTCGCAGGGTGGGAGACGGACTCGTCATGTGGTATAGAGGGGATTACTCATGTCTACTCTATTATGAACTTCGATCAGTTCAAGGATGATGTAGATAACAGCCCACTCGTAGACCTACCATCCAATTTATCCTGTGGGGGTCACGTTAATATGAGTGGGCCTAATGTCACCTTGGCAACGGTAAGGGGTTATGCAGGTCTGTTCTACGCCCTCTATCGTGGTAGACTAGATAATCATAACTCCAATAAAAATAAACGTATCAACCCGTCATATGAGGAGTATGATCACGAGGATAGGTACGCCTGTATTCGATCCAAACGTAACGGGGTTGTCGAGTTCAGGTTAGTGTCCCGTGTCCAGACACGAGACCAACTAATTAATCGGTTCCGATTGTTTCGGGAGTTGGGTTACGCAATGCACTACCGTAAGACATTTGGGGACTTCGTTAATGATAGTGAGCCAATCCTATTGGATATGTATCAGGGGAGTTCAGCGTCTGTTGAGTACATCCGCAGGCTCGCTGTTGATTTCCAACAGTGGCTAGACACAGGGGTAGGAAAGGGGAGCATATCAGCTTACTTGTAAAATAAACCCCTAATTAAGAAAAACATTGACCTACCCATCCACCCCTGATAAACCAAGGAGTGGGTGGGTAACACCTCACATTAAGAAAAAAATATATGAATAAACCAATCGAAAAAAACAAATCCAAAAAGGGGCAACAACTGCACCCCTACCCACAGCAAAACCCTGAACCCTTTACCGTGCATCCTTTAATGGGGATGGTGGTATCACTCATCGTGTCCACGGTTCTAACCATTGCTACATTATTAATCATCACAACCATATTCTATTAAAAAAATGAAAAACCAAATTGCACTCGAAGTAAATAACCAACCTGTTGAAATTAAATCCCGCCGCGAAGATACGGTTAGTGGGTGGGCGATCATCGCCTTCACCCCTATCTGTTCCATACGTTCCACGAAGGTAGGCTCTGAGGGACTTAGATACTCGCTGGCTGAATCCATCTGCGCGGCGTGTGGGGGTGGACATAGTGGTCCTACCATCGACGCCCTCGCCCTCGCCATCCATGAAATCACATTAATGAATGATGACACCAATGAGTATGATGGAACTAAGTAACGAAGCTAAAGATGATATCCTGTTATATGTGTCGGAGTTTTCGGGGGTGCCAGTAGATGCCTTACTAAGTAAGACAAGACATTCAGCGAATGCCTCTGCGTGGCGATCACTCACATACCTTATTCTGAGGGAGAGTGGTTGCACCTACCAACGCATCGGGGACTACTTCGCAGGGAGGGGATCCTCAACCATCTTGCTAGGTTGCAACCGAGCAAGAGCCATGGTTAGCAACGACGAATCAAGTAAGGTTGCATGGGATAACCTATTGAACAAAGCTAAACAAATTATGAACCACAATAATAAACAAGAAAGGACCACGGGTAATGCCTAATAGTAGACACCCATTTGAACGCTCCGTCGGGGGTAAAGGTGACCGAGACATAAGAACAAACCCATCCCGCTATCGGGATGGGCTCTTCTGGAAACGGTCTGAATGCTGTGACTCTCGAGTCGAACCAATGCCCCACTCTGATGGTGGGGACAAATACACATGTAAAGAATGTGAACAACCATGCCAATGCAAATAAACAACAACACAAAAACTACTACAAAAACTATGAAAACATACTTCGAACTAACGAAAAAAGAAAAGCTCGCCCTCACTGATAAAGACCTTCCTGACCTTTGCCGCAGAACGGCAATTGCCAAAGGTGTAAAACCACCAATCCCATTTAGTGAAGCGGTGACCTCAGTCGCACCTCTTGGCTTTAGGATTGAGCAAGACGAACACTACGTTTATGAAATCGCTACAAGCAATGGATACAGCAACATGTCTGGCACAGGCATATCGTTTGAAACCGAAGCTGAAGCTGATGACTTTATTCATGGGCAAAGGTTCATCTTTATTGAGGAAACAGGTTATAGTCACACTAAGAAAAACATAATCTCACGTGAGGGAAAAATTGCAGTCATGAAAACAAGGCTCAATAGCTCCTCTGCTGAAGCATATACTGAAAAGATTGACCGCATAGAAGATCAAGAAGATGGCTTCGATCCAGAGGAGTGGGACACAGTCTGCAAGGACGTGATGAGCGACTACAAATTAATCAAGCAAGGTGCTTATGATTTGCAGGTTAGAAAAGAAAAGCGCAAGGAGTACCTCAGACTAGCTAATGATGATGAAGCCATCGCCAAAGCCTTCTGGAATAAAACCGAGACAGGTGATTTCCCTGAAGCGGCTGAATTTTATGACACAGAAACAACAACCACCAACCAACAATAACAACATTATGTCAGATACACAAAATACAACCACCCAACCTGTAGGACGACCACCACTTACGTGGAGCCCTGTTAAGATTAGTTACGCCGAGGAGTACCTAGATGACCACACACAAAAAGAAACCGCGGATCACTTCGGCGTTTCTGTGCCGACCCTAGTTCAAATCCTTGGTGATACCGACACACCCGAGCCCGCACCGAAGAGTAGTCGAATGACTCTGTACAGGATGCGGAATAGCGCACCAGAGGTCTATGATGAGCTCATAAGTAAAGCACTGCTACAATACCACACCACAGATATGAATTTGAGGGAAGCCTCAGAGATGGTTCAGGAAGTCGGGGGGTGCGGAGTTAGCGCGGCAATATATGCTATGCGTACACATAGGGATTACGTCGGTAAACCAAAGGCGAGACGTAAGCGGAAACTATCCCATGATGAAGAAGTATTGATAGGTGATATCGTTCGGTATCATATCAGTAACCATACAACACTCGAGGAGACCTGTGAGACATTCAGAGGTGTAATGGATCTATCTACTAGTAAACTACGTGCCTTCATATCATCCCACCCTGAGTATAAACCCAACCCGAGAGGGAGGGTCGCAGGGGTTCACCTACCCACAGCATTCCTTTTGTTATCCTTCGGCTACACGATGGAGCGAGTGGGGGCACTGTTCGGGGTAGGTAGGGAGAGGGTGAGTCAGTTGACTCGTGACACCAGCGTTGCGAAGATTATAAGACCAGAATATAACGTGGCTGAGAACATGAACGTAGACCATGAAGCCGTTGTTCGCGCACTGGAGGCGGTTAATACGGCATGTTAAAGGCCCTGAGAATCGCATATACGAGACGACCCTAGGCAACTACCCTATACATTCATAACACAAGGACCCTTAATCCACCTTAATTGGTGGGTTAAGGGTCCTTTTTTGCGTTTACGGATTAAGCTCAATCTGGCGTGGTAGCTTCGCCCTCTCTTCAAAGATGACTCTACCTCGCTCGATGATACCTTCCTCTTGAAGTCGCCTTGCCTTCTGCGGGCTGATCATCGGGACATCCATTACACCATTCATAATGTTCTGCGCCCGTCGTTTCCCGAACCCTGCTTTGACCATGGTGTGATACATTTCTTTCTTGCTGACGCCGAGTTTCTCGAAGCCCCCCATCTTACGTAACATATCTTCACTTATTATCTTATTATCTTTGATACCTTTTAGATACAATTCACGGATGGACTCCTCCGACATGGGCTTCTTATTAAATATTTTGAACTGCCTTTTATTAGCGCGGCTAAACTCACCCTTCTTCTGGAATAAGAAGTTTCGGAATTGCTTACCCGCGTCAATCGTGTGTGGCTTCAGGGGTCGGAATGCGGTTAATACAATGCCAGCGGATGTATCCTCGAATTTCTCCGCCTCTATACTTTGTGCATCGTATATTGCCTCACCCCGTTTCCAGAAGTCAGGTTTGTAGGCTTCTTTAAATACATGACCCATAACCTTCCCTGCTATATCACCAACGGAATCAGTGGTTTCTTCATATATTGGGTCACCTGTTGTGGGGTCTTCATTGTTCGAGATAGATAGGAGCGAGCCTGCTAAGATCTGGTCGTCAAATAATATGTCTGCCACCAATCCTTCGGCAACACCCACCGTGGCATCACTGAAGTCGCCCCGAACCATGGAGTTGAAACCCCGTAAAAATGGATCAATTATCATTGCGAACGGGTTAATGTACGTGAAGTCATAGGAGGTTAGCTCCCCCTCTTTGTCTCGTAAGTAGAAGAAGGTATGCCCACGTAGATAATCAGGTATGGACGCTCTGAGAGCCTCCTCCTCATCATCACCGATATCGGCTATCATTGCGACCACGGCGGGTAACACCGTTGACCACCCTGCCATCACAGTCAATAAACCCGTCATACGCTGACGCCCTCGGGATCGCATAACAGAGTTGCCAGATCTTATCTCCTCAAGGGCTAACTTAACTGTGTTAATTGGAATCCGTATTACCTCCGTTCTGAATCGAAGGAACGGGGCGAACATTAAGGTGGCACCTGACTTCGTCATCTGTTGCACGATGGGCATCACTTGGTCGGCAGACTGTGAAGTCATACGTACTTTCCGCGCCGCTTCCATCTTTAAGACGCGGTCTGACAACTCAAAGTAACGGTCCCCTTCAACCGCCTCCTCACGTGCCCTTTCTAGATGGGATACCTCGTGCTCAAAGTATGCTATCTTATAGAAGGCGTCTACCGCAGATGCCATCTCCGCCGCTTTTTTATAGACTGCTTCGGCTGTTTGCCCCGCCACTTTTTTGGCTTTATCAGTTCCCCGCTCTATCGCTTCTGCCTTGGCAGTTAGGTCATCAACCTGACGTTGTAGGGAATGAACATCGGACGTGCCGTTGAAGAGTTCCATCATAACCTTAGATTGTATCTCAGCACCTACAACTCCCAAACCATATAGCTCTGAAAGATACCCGTCAACTTTATTAGGGTTGACTGCGACTTGTGTTATGTGCTTTGCCGCGGATTTGAACATCTTGTCCATCCTCCAGAACCCCTGAGAAGGTCCGAAGAAAAGTATGTTGGAGAGTATGTTACGGACGTAGAACCCTGCGGATCCTAAGGTTTTTGTTGCCATAGCCGCACCTGTTGATCTATGGGCAAATTTTACGATGCTATGAGCCACGTGACCTGCTGTCGTGTCAGAGAACTGAGACAGGTTCTGTTTGGAAGTCATCTGTCGGAACGAATCGACCATATCTTTTGGGGCCCAAAGACCATGCAGGGGGTCCTCGGCGCCTAGGTCAGACTGGCGAACAGGTTCCCACTCGCTATACTTCTGGTAATTCTCGTCACTTATAGCCTTAGCTTCCTCAAGCTCCTGCGCGGTGAGTAGGAATTTATCCTCAAGGGTTGCCCCCTTCTGGTGGGTGGCAGTGCCGATGACTTTCACACGCTCAAGGAATGTCTGAGTGGCGGTCATCGTGTTCACAGTAGCGAACGTCCTTAGTAGGTTGTCTAATCCTTGGTCATCATTCTTACCTAGAATGTTTTGTAGTTCCTCAGGTAGGTCATGACGCTTCCTACGTAAGTTGTTCATCGCCAGCTTATATCCCGTGGACCTGTTACCTAGGGCAACTTCACTATCTTGTGAGTAAGAATAAATGAAATCCATGAGTGCGTTGTAACCTAGTTTTGGATTACTACGTAGCTCGTGACGGGCTTGGGCTAACGCCTCCGAGGATGACATCTCCTCATCTTTGAGTAAGGATTCTACCCTAGCTTCGACAAACTGGCGCTCAAACAAATCAATCGCTTGGTCTCGCATTTCTACATAGTCACCTTTACCTTGTTTGATGCCGTCCAAGGTTCTCTGATAATGTCCAGACTCTGTAAACATCTTATATGTTCTGGTGATGTAGATCCCGAGTTGGTTATCAATCCTTGCCCCAAGTTGATCTGATACTTGATGCGTATCCCTAACCCGCTTAGATAGGGTATCAATAATGTCCACCCGCAGTGTGCGTATGAGCTCTGCCAACTTCGGTGATGCCTGCCTAATTTGATCCATGGCGAGTTCTTGCTTAACTCGGATCGCGTCAGCGGCGGCTGACTCCGCATCCGATCTCTTAGAATTATGGCGGGCGTCAATCAACGCGAGGGAAGACTCCCTTTCTTCTGTGGTGAGATCCTTCTCGGCGTTTAGTAGTTGGATGGCGTCCTGACGATCTTTCTCGAGGTTGTCGTAAACATCCTGATCTAATACAGCCCCTACGCTACTGCCTATAGCTTCATTAAATAACTCAGTTGGGGCGGCCTCGAGTGATCCATATGCCTTTTTAACTTCCTTATTAAATGACACGCTGAAGTCCTTGAGAATCTTTTCGCCCCAACGCTGTGTGTCTTGGAAAAGATCATAAAGACGTGTCAACCGTGGATCTGCATCACCTTGGAACAGGCTCGCAAATTTCTTGGGTGCGGCATAAGGTCCTGCGTGCATGAGTGGAACCTCAAACATTTGTGGGATGTAAGAGAAATCCAGTGAGGACTCCCCTGCAATATCTACTGATCCCCCTACGCTGGAAGCAGAGTATTTTGGTCCAACGTCATACCCCATTTCTTTGGCTACATCTATGCTAATTTTCTCCCCCATGATAGCCTCGAGTAACACGAGGTTTGCTTCAGGGTTATTAGGGTCGAACGCCACCCCGTTGGGGCCTTGGCGGTACCCTGATTTAACTTGGCGGAGTTCCATGATAAGTCTATTGACTTTGCTATCAATGTTGGTAGTTCTGCCACTTAGCTTATATCTCTCGATAAGTGAGATCATCACCCCGCGGACATACCTGAAAACGACACTTGTCAGAGATGGGTTACTTTTTAGGAACTGAGCATCTTGCTCGGTAGTAAACCCTTTCATGGCTTTATTAGCTCTCATGCGTAGATACTCTTCCACCATGGAATAAGTTTCTTCTTCTACAACATCAGGGTCCTCGGAACGGAGCCGCTCCTTCGCACTATTGCGTAGTTCATCAGTCTGGTAATAATCCTCTGCAACTTTTGATAGACCTTCAACACCTAAGGCTTGACCAACCTGCATGATTTCCTGTTCCGTTAGGACATTGTAACTTGCGTAGTGGGCTAGCTCCTCATCTAGGATTGAGAGCATTGTAATGTTGGAGTTTGTCTGGGACATGCCACTAACTACACCCGTCATTCTAGTAGGGTTAAGATATATAACCCCACCTTTGAAGGCCATTGAGGAATCAAGCCCCCAATCAACTTGGAAGCTGACTTCGGGAGGTGTATAAGATCTCAAGAACACTATGACCCCCTCTAGCTGATCTTGGAGCTCTGTGGCGTCTAGATTTCGCATGCCACTAGGTAGCAAGTGTGGGCTATTAACAAGCTGTTCAACCACGGATTGTATGTTACGCTCCATGTCTGCCCCCATCTCGGAAGATACACTCATGCTTTCCTCTAAAACGTCTAGCCCGAGTTCTAGTTGGGTTGACCCAATAACTTCTATCGGGGACTTAATGTCAGTTTGGGCACCTTCCCCCTTGTGGAACTCAATGTCTTTTGCATTGGAGTTTGCGTCATCAATGCTTTCGGATAATGATTGCTCGACAGTACCTCTACTTCCTTTCATGTCTGACCGTGTTAGGTCTACGATGTCATTCAACGCGGCGGTGTATTGTGATACCTCCTTCGGGGTTATCTTCCCGTTGGTGATCTTACGGAACATGGTGACAATCGCTTCGATAATACGCGACATCAACCCTCGCTGTTTCGCAGGGGTCTCAACTGATTTTAAGAATGATTGGAATGTTGGGTTAAGTAAAAAGTTAGCAACGAACTCATCGACATTTTCAAACCCTAGCTTAACTGTTTCAAACTGAGTGTCGCGGCTGGCGAACTCAGACTTAGCTATTTTCATTAACCCTTTGAGCCTGTTCCTAGCCATCGCTTGAGCTTTAGTTAGTGAGCCCTCAGGTCTAGCCAATATATCAGACGTGAACGCATGTATATATTCCTCAAGGAGGACGTTAACTAAACCGCGGCCATTCGAGCCCGCAAGGTTAAGTGTCACGTTATGCCTCCCGTCTGCGGTCTTCTCATATAACCCAGCTACTGCTGTAGTGGAATCTACGATGTGGAAATTTACAGTTGAGATAAACTCCGAGTCCTCAAGTAATAGATCTGCTACCAATTGGTGGTTCTCGTCCTCATCTGATTTTCTGATCTGTTCCAGTGCTGATACGACCGAAGAGGGATCCCCTGACTCAAGTGCAAGTTGAGAAACTACTTCTCCGTTTTCTTTACGGGCGGCTTCACGAGAAGCATCCGTGTCTGCGATTGAGGTTGACTTCCGCTGTCTAATAACTGCGGCGAGTCCATTGAGGATAGTCTTTGCTTCCTGCACCGTGTATGATGAATCCCGAAGCTCTAGGTCATTCAGCGGCTTGATCATTGACTTTGCGAACTCGTCACTAACCTCCGTTGGGAACACAATAAATTTCAATGACTCCCGCAGGTCTACTCCAGATTCCAGCTTTCCTAGACGTAGGTTCCTTAGGAACCCGAGGATTTCTGGTTCATGCTCATATGTGGCACCGTCAATGGTTCCAGCCAATGAGTCCCACGCGGTTGCTACATTCATGTTGTCATAGGACTTTTGGATCACTCCATTGTTACGATCAACCGTACGTCGCAACATATCAATAAACGCCTTTCGGGCGGTCGGGTCTGTTTCGATGTGGCTAATGACCCTTGCACGGGCGTTTATGTAGAGTGAGTCGCGGAGCTCTATGGCAATGTCAGCCACCTCCTTTAGATCTTTTACATCCTCAGGGTGGTATGACTCGAGGGTCGCCCTGTCGAGGGCTTCCGCAATAGCATTCTCGTCCTCTTCGACAGTGAGGGGGGTAGTCTCAACGGGGACCCCTTTAAATGGATCACGCCTCTCGAGACCAGTAAGTAGCATTTTCTCTCCTACCTCTGTGTCTTGGTAAGCTTGGAGGAACGCTTGAAGTTCCTCTTCAGTTTCAAACGCGTCCATGCTCACCTCGGAGGGGGCACCTTTTATTTCAAGGAGACGTTGTGCCTGATACCGATCCTTGATTCGTTTAGCAATCGTCGCCATCGAGGGCATATTGCCCAAGAGTAAGGATTCATGGTTCAGGATGTGGGATTCAATATAGGTAACGATAGTTCCATAGTGCATCTCTTGTTTCTCAGAGTTGCTCATCTCTTTGTTGGATCTGTTATCTACATCATAGTCTGAACCTTGGAGGTTCATGCGTTTACCTAAAAGATGTGCTACCCTTCCAATATCGGGGCGGGAACCATCAGGTTGCTCAGTGTAGGTTAAGAACAATCGAGCGGCGTGCTCCATCTTATCAGGGGCAATAGAAAACACCCCATCCTCATCCTGACTAACCATACCCTTTCTCTTAGTAATCTGGGTTCGTATCCCATGGAGTTGGGCAGTTAAGGCATACTCCGCATGGAACGCCGCAACGGCGGTAGAAAAGTATTCGGGGGGTAAATGCAGAAGCTTCCCTTTCGGGTCGTTCAACATCATGCTTAATTTACGCGCGGCTTTATTGGTGGTTTCTTGAGGTTCTGGGCGGGAGCGTCGGGAGTTTCTCTCCTCTATCTTCCCTAAGAGGTTTTCCAACCGTAGAATATCCTCCCGAAGCGATGTGATCTCTTCGCTTCTAGGGTTTATTCTCTCAGTGTATTCAAGGTCTTGTTTGAGTCCAGATATCTCCGCCACGATCTTGGCTTCTTCGCGTGAGCGTTCCCCCCTCAAATTCTCTTCCGAAACTTGGTCCATCCCTACACTCAACTGTGTGTCAGGTCTCATACCTTCCATACCAGCTTTGATAAAGCCCTCGAAGTCACTAAGGAAATCATTTAATGATGTAGTCTCTGGCTTACCACCTTTAATGGCGATATTCCCAGCATCTAAATCACCTGAAGTGTTAAATCTTTTTACCTTAGGAAGGGGTAGGGGGAGATCTTTGTTAAATATCCCGACGATGTTCGCCGTCAAATCACTATACGTGGTTGCAGGGGCTGTTCTTTGTTTCCTCCGTGGGGCTTGATAGGCTTCCGTATGTGTGCCATCTGCATTCATCACCCGAACAGCTTGGACAAATCCGTCTCGGTCGTATCTGATAGCGGGGTTAATCTGCTCTTTTCGGATATCCCCAACACCGCGTAGGATGTCGGCGGGTATCTTGATAGGGATGCCACTTAATAACATCTCACCGACTAGAACAGGGTCATTATTGAATACCCCACGTCCATCACGGTCAATAGCCCCACGAATAACCTTGTGGGCGGTGGTCACGTTACCATCGCTATCTACTACAGCTTGTGAAACTTTTCTATTAGAAGTGAATGGTCTATAGGATTTGTCTAACTTAACCTTCGGTTCAGGGCGGGGCGTATCAGCTACCCTTGCTTCAATCTCATCCGCTTTCGTTATTAGGGTCTTGGCGAGTTGGCCGCCCCTCTTATCAGCTACTTTACGGAACTCCTCAGCTAGCTTCAATGCCTGCTTCTCAGTGTACTTTTTACCCTCAGGTTTTAGGAGATTGTTATTTACGGCCTGTCGTTGGGAAGTGGTGAGCTTCTTAATAGTTATAAATGGCTCCCTATCAGCGGCTCTTGAAGCTCTCTTCTCCGCGGATTTTAGGTCCTCAACGATAAGACTTTCAACATCCCCAATGTCGAGATGGGGGTAAACCTCAATTATTTTTGCCGCGAGGTTTTGCCTGATGTAGGCTCGGTAACCTACGCCCTTCTCGAGCCCTAATATTTTACCATAAGCCTCTGGACCTGATCCTTCAGATTGGGCATACATACCTCTCATTGCCTTAGCTTCAAATGTAACAGGGTAACCTAACGCGACAAGGGCTCTAAACTGATCCATCTGATGACGTTGGATCATTTCTGCCGCCGTCGGTGCGGTAATCCCCTCGACTTTTGAGATGGGGGTGGCGGGAACTTTTCCAGCTTTTACAGGTGGGAGATTCGGGGATGGCTTAGTTTCAAGGGGGAAGAGTTGCTTGAGTGCATTATCATCCAGAGCGAATGTGGCGAGCGGAGATCCCTCAACTTCAGGTAAATATCCTATAAGGGTTTCGGGGGTCTCCTCCTGAGGTTGAATGCGTCCTATTGCTTTCACATTCTCTTCACGCTTAGTGCGGATCATCTCTTCGATCTCTTCCTCGGTTACATCCGAATTATCGAGTGCGCTTTGTGTGCGTGTGACTTCTTCATCTAGTCGTTGTTTCTTCAGGAGTTCCGCACGGCGTTCTGTTACCGTAGGTTCACCACGCTCTTTTAATAAACTCTGTGCGAGTTCCAACTGCTGGGCGGCGGGGCCGTCATATGGGTTAGAACGTAGCTCGGCTTCTGCGGCTTCTTCCATAGCCCGCAAAGAACTTACGGGGGTGGTTTCATTGATGGGATCTCCAAAAACAATATCGCTCTCCACGGGGGCTACCACTACGGTGTTAGCTTGACTTACGTCTGGAGCACTCTGGCTGAGTTGTTCCATATCCAGAACAGACCCTGTGGGGTCCCCTATAAACCATAGGATCTCACCTTCAGTTTCCGCACCGACTACGACAGACCTCGCGGATACCACAACGTCGTTGGATTCCATTAGGCTACCAAAAAGATACTCCCCTTCGTCTATACCTAACCCACTATATCTCGTAGCGGCCTCCGCGGGGCTGAGAACCTCGA